>Ga0209251_1001767_pt1 | contig 15905 bp, 14 predicted proteins | sample SaaInlV_100m_DNA_6_FD_184665 | JGI IMG/M metagenome (GOLD analysis project Ga0209251, IMG submission 184665) | Marine microbial communities from expanding oxygen minimum zones in the Saanich Inlet - Saanich Inlet SI073_LV_10m_DNA (SPAdes) (version 2) | ecosystem: Environmental > Aquatic > Marine... | reverse complement strand
GGGATGACATGGCTTCGACGAGGAGTTGGATTTCAAGGATGCATGTCGAGGACAAAGATTGCTCGTAAAAACGTTCTTTAAATAATAGTTGCAAACGAAAACAACTACGCTTTAGCAGCATAATGCTAACCGTTACTTGAGAGTCGTCTGTACTTTTGGGATAACGGTCGCTTACAGACTCGCCACTATTATTATTTTAGGATAATAGGGTTAAAACCTAATCTAAAATCGCTTTCTACATCCCTGTTGGTCGGGTGGTAAAAAGTTAACTCAATAGGCCTTTACTAAGCATGTAGACTTCTTGACTGAAAGTTTTCGGACGGGGGTTCAATTCCCCCCATCTCCACCACTAAAACCTTTTAATAATAAAACTCAATTGACGAAACTGATAAATCTGATTTGAAATCGCGGCCATAAGCCACAATACCAAAGGTCTTTATATCTTTAGCATTTATGTTTGAGTCTATATTATCTTTGAGCTTCTTAAATTTATTAAAAGGTATTTCAACTGTTTCCCAATTAGGGCTTGTATCAAATGTAGCAATTTTATAGCCAGTAGGAAGCCTATAAAAGATAGTAGTCTGAATAAAAATATGATATTTTTCTCCATTACCTTTAACTTTTAGACGGATACCTTTTAGTTTTTTTCCTTCTTTTTTTGAATTATGAAGTAGGTTGAACATCAATGGTTTATTGGACAGTGATGTTGAGGTACGTAATTGAATAAAGCCGCCATTGTTATCGGTGCGCACATTCCCAGAGAGCCTTATAAAAACTTTATCTCCATCTTGCTCAAGTGAGACCTGACCTTCAGAGACTCCTCCCATTACTTGATCACTAAAATATTTCCAGTCCTTTACGTTGTCGGGAGTGAAAGGAAAGCTCAGGACCTCCTCATTAGCAGAAGCGATTGTTGTAAAGGCTAAAAACATTAGAAGTAGAAGTTTTTTCATCAAATTAATTATAAATAATGAATATAAAGAGCAGGTGAAGATTGGGAGTTTTTTTTGATAAATATATATAGTACTAAGGAAAATCAAACTTCTTTTTTTGTACTAGAGAGTTATCTAGTAGTTATCTATCATGTTGTCTAAAATATAACAATAAATTTATATAACCTCTAAAGATTTAATGCATCACTGATGAAGATAGTCAAAAAACAAAGTATTGCAATCATTGGTGGCGGAGCAAGCGGAATTTTTGCATCGCTTCGATGCGCAGAAGTTGCGAAAGCAGAAAAAATTAATGTTGACATACATGTATTTGAAGGCTCCTCCAAACTTCTAAAAAAAGTTCGAATTTCTGGAGGTGGTCGTTGCAATGTAACTCACCATATATTTGAGGTTAACGATTTTTGTTTAAACTATCCACGTGGTCGTAAAGAGCTACTCTCGCCTTTCCAAAATTTTCAAGCATCGGATACAGTTGATTGGTTTGAAAAAAGAGGTGTTGAACTTAAGTATGAATCTGATGGTCGTATGTTTCCAGTGACAGATAACTCTGAAACTATTATTGACTGCTTTATGCAAGAAGCCAATAACCATGGAATTAAATTATTGAATAAGATGAATGTCAAAAGTCTGAAAAAACTAGGCAATGGAAAAATATCCTTATTCATTAATGAGGATGAGTCTTTCATTGCTGATTCAGTATTAATTGCGACTGGTAGTATGCCAGGCGGTTACCGACTTGCTCAAAATCTTGGTCATTCAACTACAGAAATTGCGCCTTCACTTTTTACTTTTAAGATTGAAGATGAGATCCTCAAAGACTTATCAGGAACCTCCTTTCCTCAAGCCTCTTTAACCCTTAAGATTGATGGCGCAAAACCTTTTGAACAAAATGGCCCACTTTTAATTACTCACTGGGGCCTTAGCGGTCCTGCACTGCTAAAACTTTCAGCATGGGCCGCCCGTGAAATGATGCATACCAACTACCAGGCAAAGCTAATCGTCAACTGGCTCGGTATTGGCCATCAAAATGATGCTGAAAAACTCCTTAGGACTATTAAGAGTAATAATACAAAGACTTCAGTAGGTAACGCTTACCCCAATGAACTAACGAAACGGTTTTGGCAGCAACTTCTGATTAAGTGTGGCATTTCAAAAGAAAAAAACTGGTCAGAAATCAGTAACAAAGAATTAAATCTTATTCTGAATAATTTATTTAACTGTGAGCTTAATGTCCTTGGAAAAAGCCGCTTTAAAGAAGAGTTTGTTGAGTGTGGCGGGATAAACCTAAAAGAAATTAACTTTAAAACCATGGAAAGTAAAATCTGTCCTGGTCTTTATTTTTCTGGAGAAGTTATGGATATTGATGGAATAACTGGTGGCTTTAACTTTCAAAGTGCGTGGACTTCAGGATGGATCGCTGGGAATCATATGGCTCAAACCAAGAGTAAAGGTTGATCCTTTAATATCTATATCTTATTTTTTGATACAAAGGCTTCCGCACAATCACCAATAATCTCTGAGAGAAGCGAGCAATCTTCCAGTGAAAATGTGAGCGGCAATCGGAGATCAAAAAGGCCAGAAAGGATCTCATCAGAGCGTTCTAGACTCTGTTGTTTCACATATTTCCAACTCTTGTGATTACTTGTAAATCCGTTTGGATTATCGCTGCCAAACCATTTTATCTCAACCCCGCGCTCCTTATTAATTACCAGGAATCTAGCAGCATCGGCCTTCGAGATGCCAGGCAGCCTAAACTGAATTGAGCTCCCCACATAGCTCTCCTCAATAGGACGCTCAGTGAGCTGAACTCCTTTGATCTTTTTGAGGCTTCGCTCAACTAACTGGTAACGCTCATTCCAGCGCTTAATATTTTTTTCAAGAGATTTTAATTGTGGCCTAAGAATAGCAGCCCTTAGATTATCCATACGGCCCGAATAGTTTGGAGTCTGCAGGCGAATATCTGCAAATACTTCTTTATCAGGTGCAGCACCATGCCTCTCATAGAGCATATATGACCCTGAAAGAATAATAGCACGCGCCATAAATTCTGCATCATTCGAAGTCAGTAATCCCCCTTCACCTGAATTTAAATGCTTATAAGTTTGGGTACTAAAACAGCCAGCAAGTCCAAAATTACCACTCCTTTTATCACCCCATTTTGCCCCCATTGTATGGGCACAATCTTCAATTAAAATCAAGCCATTATCTTCAACAATTTGCATCAATTTATTCATATCAACTAGATGCCCCCTCATATGGGATATAAGTAAAAAGCGAGCCTTACTTGATATGGCTTTCCTTGAAAGGTCCTCTAAATCAAGAACAAGATTTTCATTGATTTCAATGAAAATAGGCTCGCCACCTGCATTAGAAATTGAGCCTGGAACTGGCGCAAGGGTATACATATTAGTCAAAACTTTTTCACCAGCCTTAAGTCCCGCAGCCTTAAGAGAGATGCTCATTGCGTAGCCACCAGATGCGCAGGCAAGACAGTAACGACTTCCTTGAAAACTAGCAAAGTCCTGCTCTAATAGTGATGCCTCAGAAAACTCTTCGCCAATTGAGTTGTATCGATGAAGCCTTCCCGACTTCAGAACCTGTACAGCCGCATCAATCGCCTCTTGACTAATAGGTTCTTGTTGAGTGAATGGCCTTGAAAATACTTTTGAAGTCATTATTGCTAGTAGCCATTTGAATATTAAATAAGAAATCAAATAATATACAAAATCCTTGTCTTAAAGATAATATTTTTTAATACTTCACTAAAATAGTAGCCAAACAAACCTTATAATTTGCTATATGAAGAACATGCCCCCAGTTGTAATTGTTGCCATTATTGTTGCCGTAGTCGTAATACTTGCTCAGTACTTATTTATTTACTAACTGCTAGAGGTCCGGCGTCAACGATTGCTTGATCAACATCAAACTTTTTAAAGTTTTCTGCAAATAGATTCGCGAGTTTTAGAGACTCACTATCATAACTTGACTTATCTTCCCATGTATCACGAGGGTTAAGGTAAGCCTCATCAACTCCTGGAATAGATTTAGGAATATCAAGATTTAAGTAGTCGAGGTGTGTCACTTTTGATTCAAGAAGGGCGCCGCTTTGACAAGCAGAAACTATTGCGCGAGTTACAGGAATAGGGAATCTTGATCCTGAGCCTCCTGGAGCCCCTGAACCACCCGTCCATCCAGTATTAACTAAATAGACTTGTGTAGCAAATTCTGCAAGTCGTTTAATTAATAAATTGGCATAACTGCTTGCATTTCGAGGCATAAATGGGGCCCCAAAACACGATGAGAATGCTGGATTAATGCCGGCCTCTGCACCCAGCTCTGTTGAGCCAACACGTGCTGTATAACCAGACAAGAAGTGATAGGCAGCAGACTCTTTAGTTAAGATTGAAACTGGAGGAAGGACACCTGAAACATCACAGGTTAAGAAAATAACAACTTTGGGCTCGCCCGCGGCATTTTTTTCAACGCGCTTTTCAACGTGCTCTAATGGGTAGGAGCAGCGACCATTTTCTGATATGGAGGTATCATCATAATCTGCATGCTTATCTGCATCTACTTTGACGTTTTCAACTATTGCGCCATGACGTATAGCGTCCCAAATAATGGGTTCATTTTTCTTAGAAAGGTTGATCGTTTTTGCATAACAGCCTCCCTCAATGTTAAATACTGAGCCCTTAGCCCAGCCATGCTCATCGTCACCAATAAGGTAACGCTCGGGATCTGCAGAAAGGGTTGTCTTGCCAGTTCCTGAGAGGCCAAAAAATAATGCTGTGTCGCCATTTTCTCCCACATTTGCTGAGCAGTGCATTGGCAGAACATCCTTTTCAGGCAGTAAATAGTTTTGCACTGAAAACATTGCTTTCTTCATTTCGCCTGCATAACGCATGCCAGCTAACAATACTTTTCTTTGTGCAAAGTTAATAATAACAACTCCATCTGAGTTGGTTCCATCACGCTCAGGATTGCACTCAAAAGATGCGACATTTAAAATCGTCCAGACTGGTTTATCTTTAGGATTATATGTTTCGGGCTTAATAAACATATTTCTAGCAAATAAGCCTTGCCAAGCAGTTTCAGTATTGACTTCAACAGGAAGGTAGTGCGATTCATGCGCTCCAACATGCAGATTAGAGAGAAAATGATCTTTTTGAGATAAGTGTTCACTCACACTAGTCCATAGTTTATTAAACTTTTCTTCTGAAAAAGGCCTGTTAACATCACCCCAGTCAACTGAATTAGAAGTTGCAGAATTATCAACAATAAAACGATCATTTGGACTTCGACCAGATCGCTTGCCTGTTGTGATAAGCAAAGCTCCAGTATCTGTTAATATTCCCTCATTAAGAGATAATGATTTTTCAATCAGTTCAGACGGTGACAAGTTTTTTAGAATCATTTTATTTATTCCAGGTTTGATAGTGATTACTGCTACAGCATTCAAAAAATGAATTATCACATAAAAATTATTCTAGCATTGCATAAATGTTTCACATAATGAAACTTCTTTTAAACTCATTATATAGTTCATTTTAATCTTAAAAAGAACTCATCCATATGTGGGAAATTTGTACTAATTAATTCTTTCAGATTAAGGCTCTTTAACATCAGCCTAGCTTTATGTTTTATGTTTTATGTTTTATGTTTTATGTTTTATGTTTTATGTTTTATGTTTTATGTTTTATGTTTTATGTTTTAAATTTAATAGTGAAAGTGCTATCTCAAAGGAGAGCTAAGAGGTAGCCCAGCATCCGGTGTGAAACCATACAATTCAACATCTGGTAGCGCTGTAGCAACGACATTTCTGGCGGCTATGAGCCTATCAAAATCAATACCTGTTTTTAGCCCCATCGCCTCTAGCAAGAAAACTAGATCCTCAGTAACGATATTACCGCTGGCACCAGGAGCTGCTGGGCAGCCACCAATACCTCCCATAGATGAGTCAATGGTAGTTAGTCCTACTTCCACCGCGGCTAAAACATTCGCCAATCCTTGCCCGCGTGTATTGTGCAGATGAATCCCCGTAAGATGCTCACGACCAATGGCACTCCAGACCTTTCCTATCAAACGCTTAACCTGCACTGGATTCGCGTATCCGGTAGTATCGGAAAGACCCACCTCATCGCATCCAGCTTCCATTAACGCATCCGCTAACTCCACTACTCGATCTTCCGGAATACTGCCTTCAATAGAGCAGCCGAACGCGGTTGAAAGTGCACCTTCAATAGTAGGTCTTTCATCGACTGGTAACTGTCTAATTAGCTCGACTATACTCTTCACTTCGTCCAGCATCTGTTCATGAGTTCGATTGACATTTCGCAGACTATGAGTCTCACTAACTGACAAGGGAATTGTAAGCTTGTGAACATCTGCCTTTATCGCATGCTCAGCTCCCTTCAAGTTTGGTACTAAAACAGCCACTTTGAGGCCTTCAATAGTTCTTGCATACTGAGCGACTTCCATCATGTCCGCAAACTGCGGGAATATCCGCGCTGGAACAAATGAGCCGACCTCTATCTCAGGAATCCCTGCTAAAGCCAAAGCTTTAATCCAGCGCTTTTTATCCTCAGTGGCCATGATTTGACTGATACTTTGCAAGCCATCCCGTGGACCAACTTCACTCACTTCAATGTCGATACCTGTCATATTGCTTTTCCTTCTTTAAGTATTTTTATTTCGGTATTTGTGAAACCAAGTTCACCAAGAATCTCATCAGTATGTTCACCAAGCATTGGAGGTGGTTTATCAACAGATGGTGCTTTTCCATCAAGCTTTATACCCGTACGTGTAACTTGAATATCTCGATTTACTCCTGGTACGTCAGTATAAGTAGCTACCATACCCCGCTCTGCAATCTGCGGCTGAGCTAGTGCTTCTGGCACAGTTAAAATAGGACCACAGGGAACTCCTGCTTCATTTAATAATAAAGTCCACTCATCTGTAGAACGCGTCATAAGGGTTAAGTTGAGAATCTCAGAAAGAGCAGCACGATTTTCTAGCCGTGACTCTCTAGTAGCAAATTTAGGATTTTCACATAACTCATTAAGACCTAAGACTTGACATGTAGCTTCAAACTGCTCCTGTTTATTTGCCGCAATATTGATCTGTCCAGAGCCAGTTTGAAAAGTTCCTGACGGACTACCCGTAAAATTTTCATTACCCATCGGTTGAGGCTCTTGATTTGCGTTGAAGTAGTTTGAAATCTGAAAACCCATAGTACACATGACAGATTCCAGCATTGAAACATCAATAAAGGTCCCACGCTTGCCATCTTGTTTTGCAAGTGCTGCTGAAATTGCAAAGGCTGCGGTTATTCCTCCAATTGTGTCAGCTATTGGATAACCAACCCTCAAAGGGGCTGATTCTGCATCGCCAGTGATACTCATAGTACCCGACATACCTTGAATAATTTGATCATAAGCTGGTCGACTTTTCAATGGACCTTCCTGACCAAAGCCAGATATTGCGCAATAAACTAGATTTGGATTCAGATCTTTAAGAACCTCATAGCCAACACCAAGACGATCCATTACGCCTGGTCTAAAATTCTCAACTATAACATCCGCAGTTTTTATAAGGCGCTTAAATACAGCAACTCCCTCAGCCGATTTAAGATTAATGGTAATTGAGCGCTTACCTGAGTTTTGAGCAAGATAAGTAGCGCCCATGAGTTTTTGATTTAGCTCAACATCTAAGCCTAATTGTCTCGCTAAATCACCTCTAACAGGTACTTCAATTTTTATTACCTCTGCCCCAAGATGAGCTAGTTGACAGCCACAGAATGGTCCAGAAAGTACGTTTGAGAGATCAATTACACGATAGCCCGACAGAGGTTTCATGAGCCCTCCTTTTTAAGATTTAAGCGCTTACCATAATTTGCATGAACCACCTTGGTATTTGTAAAAAACTCACGGCAGTGACTACTCTTTTCAGGTGGGCCAAATGATGAATTTTTCCGACCAGTAATTGGTGCATGAAAATCCATACCAGCAGTTGGAAGATTAATCTGTACCATCCCAGACTGGATATTGTCTATAAAGTGATCAATTATTCCGCGATCATTTGAAACAATGCCGGCCGACAGGCCAAATTCAGAATCATTAGCAACAAAGAGTGCTTCGTCATAGTCACTCACAGAGATTACTGCAGCGATTGGTCCAAATATTTCCTCACGACAAATTTGCATCTCGCTCTTAGCATTAATAAAAAGTGCTGGTGATAAATACCATCCAGGCGTTGTCTGTTCGACTTGGTTTCCACCTATTAAGCGCTTAGCACCATCGTTCTCACCAATGCGAAGGTATTCAAAGTTTTTCTTAAGCTGCGCCTCACTCACGACAGGGCCAATATCTGTATTCGGATTCCGGGCATCACCAATTCTCAGAAGCTCCATACGTTTTGACATAGCATCGACGAAAGAATCATGAATATCCTTAGTTACAATGAGTCGAGATGATGCAGTACATCGTTGTCCAGCAGAAAAGAATGCACCATTAATTGCAAATTCAACAGCATTTTCGAGGTCAGCATCATCAAGCACAATAAGTGGATTCTTACCACCCATTTCCAGCTGCATCTTGCCACCTCGAGCAAATACACTAACACCAATCTTGCGTCCAACAGCTGAAGAGCCAGTAAAGGAGACGCCTGCCACATTTGGATGTTCCACAAGTGCCGCACCCGTTTCTGCACCTTGTCCCATTAATAGATTGAATACACCATCTGGCAAACCTGCCCGAGAAATAATCTCAGCAAGAGCCCAAGCAGAACCGCACACTAGTTCGGAAGGTTTGAAAACAACAGTATTACCATAAGCAAGTGCTGGAGCAATTTTCCAGGCTGGAATCGCCAATGGAAAGTTCCAGGGCGTTATTGCAGCAACAACGCCGATTGGTTCGCGACGAACCTCAAGCGATATACCTTCACGAAGAGAACGATAACCCTCGGACTCTGAGCGATATACCTCTGCTGCAAAAAACTTAAAGAGACTACCCGCACGATGAGCCTCAGCCACGGCTTCTTTCAATGTCTTTCCCTCTTCACGGGCTAGAAGATCACCTAATTCATCTTTGCGCTGAATAATCTCAGAACCGATTGCATCGAGAATTTCAAATCTCTCTCCAGATGTGCTGGATGACCAGACTGGCACTGCAGCGACTGCTGCCGAAACTGCATCTTGTACGTCATTTCCTGAGGCAATAGCATATCTAGCGATTACATCATCAGTGTCCGATGGATTAATATTCTTAATATATTCTATGCCTGGACGCCATTCACCAGCAATGAAGTTATGTTTTATTTCTTGTTCTTTGGTAGTTCGAATCGTCATAGTAATTCCTCCAAAATAGGTCGCCAACCGATATCCTCATGACGATGATCATAAGTATTTAAATAAAAAAATTGACCAGCCTGATAACCACGGCAACAGCGTGCAGTGTCGCGATTTACATATGGTGTTGAAGTCCAGCTAACAGCGCCAACCCAATTCCAGAATTTATTATGCGGCGCTTGAAGCACCTCATCACTTAAGACTCCAATCTTATCATTGGACGTCAATGATGGCAATCCCTTAATCTTCTCACCACCTGAGACAAAACGATCCCACTCATTATCAGTTGGATATCCACCACTGAGACTATCATTATCTGCATAAAAATCATTTCCTCCAGACATCAATCGACAGTTGTAAGATTTTCCATCAATCACTACCTTAATTCCATCAACATATCCCGCGTCAAACAAATCTTGCCAACTAACACGGACAAGGATCATGCGATCACAAATATAAAGTCGGCGAATATTATCTTTAAGAACAATCCAGTTTAAAGTATTTTTAGGGTTGCTTGGTGTATCCCCTAACCTCCATCGACTCCAATCTGGAGCAGGCTCAAACTCTGAAATATTACCAGGCTCCATACCCTTATAAGGCACTTGTAGTATTGAGAAATCAACAATCCATGGGCGCGATGGACGAGGTTGAGGCTCATTGTCATGATATAACGCACCAAAAGATTTAATACCTTCAAATATTTGCATAATTTTATTTACTAACGTGGAACATATGCTTTCGAAGAGCCCGTAAGAGCAGATGACCAGCAATTTGTTCAGTGCGTCCTGAAGGATCAAGTGGAGGGCAGGTCTCTACAATATCCAACCCATCAAATGGCGCTTCCGAAAGAATATCAAGCATTTGGCAATATTGTCTTGGAGTAATTCCACTATGAACAACGGATCCTGTTCCAGGTAAATAACCAGCATCCATTGCATCAATACAAAGGGAAACATAAAGGCTTTCACACCCTCTTGTTGCATGCTCAATAGCCAGCTCCATAACTTTAGCAGCTCCAAGGCGATGAACATCCTGGGAAGAGAAAACCTTTCCTCCCATGCTTTTAATTAGCTCATACTCGCCTCCATCAATCCAGCCTGATATGCCAATCCATACCATATTGGGTTGAATAATATTAGAAAATTCAGAAATGCGTCGACCATTAGTGGCATGATTATGAGTGCCCCATGCTCCAAGACGATTTGTAAAATCTAGGTGCCCATCAATCTGAATGTAGCCGAACTTTCGATTTGGATCTCGATCTAAAAGACCTCGTGAATACCCAAGACATGCAGGATAACCATTATAATGATCGCCACCTAATGCAAGAGGTATTCCGCCAGCAGCTGTAATTGCTCGTGTCATTAAGGCAATAGACTCAGTCGTATCTTCCACACAATCTGGAAAAATATCAGCATCGCCACAATCAATAATCCATTTATCTTGACGTTTTTTAAGCACATTTTTCAAAGTAGGATCGAAAAATTCAGTTTGCTCGTTTGATATCAATCGTGATATTTCGGTAGTTGCCACCCTTAGTGCATCTGGACCAAAGCGAGTTCCAACGCGGCTGGAATGTGTCCAGTCTGATGGCATTCCCACAACCCCAAGCACCCCAGACTGAACGTCTTCTGGAGATCCAAGTGGTGCACTAAAAAGAGAACGGGCAACGGGGTTCATTTTTGGATAATTTGACATAAGTTAGAGTTTGCTCCTTTTTTTAATTAGCATTTGAGTTGAAATCGTTCATAAGTCCGAGACGTGAACAGATATATCCAACCAGTGCAGTAACAATTAAGCGCTGACCAGTTTTAACAACGCTTAGTCCATTTATTGTAGGGTTATGACCGGTCAAAATTAAGGTAGCTATAGGTGCGCTAGCAAGTGCCACTAGAACTTGCCTTAACAACTTTAGGCTCATTCCATTAAATACTGGTTGGTCAGACATACCATGAAGTTCTGAAGATACCGATGATAAATCCAGATTAACAATTACTGGTAACTCACGGTTCGATAATGTTAGGCTTAAATCAGTAATCTCCTTAGAACTCATATCACTAAGTTGGGATGATGAAAATATTTTTGCACCAGCACCTGAAAGTTCCTTTAAAAATTCTACAGATGGATTCTCAGCTGGGGCAAGAATACAAGTATCTGCCAGCTTGACTTCGCCACCTGCTAAGAGAGAATAAAGAGGTGAAGAAGAGTGATGATCGAGCTTTGTATTCGAAGTACCAGGTGTCTTTCCTCCAATTTGTATATAAGCGACCGATTTTCCATTTGCAATGCCTCTGGAAACAGGGGCAATAATGCTACTATCTCCACCAAGAACAATACTCGTTGCATTGCGATTATAAACTTGTGCAATAGAATGATTAATAAGCTCTTCAGCTTTTAATCTAGTTTGTCCTAAAATTGGAATATCTCCAAGATCAAATAATCGCTCATTGATTGATGACGTATCAAATACCTCCTGCTCGTCAATGTTTATTGGATTGCTAAATTGTGGGTTAGCATACCAACCAAAATACACTGAAGTTTCTCTTATCGATAAGGGAGAGAAACGTGCGCCAGATTTTAGGTTTTTACTGCCTTCCATTGGAACACCAATGACTGCTAATGTTCCTGATGATAAATCTTCAACCTTTGCCCTAACTGATCTCATAAATGATAGATGGCCAGCCATACGAGGTAATGGAGCATTTCTCAACGGCATAGGGTACTCTCCTGAGACATTGTTTCAATGACACTTCTAACAATCTCGGCAACAGTTACGCTAGCAGTGCTCCCAGAGATATCTAAGTCTGGAATATATCCGGTCACGTCAGCACCTATAATGGGTAGTTTTCCTAATTCAAGGATTAGTGAAGTTAACTGCTTTGGAGTCAGTCCAGTTCCAAGGTATGGAGAGCTAGAGCGAATGGAAGGCAATGCGAGAACATCAATATCTACACTAAGATAAAAACTAACATTTTTGTCTGGTGAGACATCTAGTATTTGTTCCGTTAATCCGCTTAATGATGCTGAAAGTTGTTGAGCTGAACGAATAAAACTATCAGCTAAATATTCAAATTCCTCTAGGGTGCTTGAATCACTAACCCCTAAAAGCATAATTGATTTTGAGCCACCACAGTATTCACTAAGTTGTCGTGTTGCAAATGAACGATTCAGCGGTTTTTTTTGTGAGTTTGAGATTTCTGCTGCATCCAAATTGCGTGAAATTCGAATGATATTCAAACAATCACCTGGCCTTGCCTCTAACTGGCCAGAAACTAAAGCAGGAATGAGACTATAGTCTCCGCCCAATGCGAGAAGTTTAGCTCCTGTTTGGTGAATTCTCAAACTTTGTTCTTTAAGGATTGACTGCGTTTTATGTGGCTCAATAGGAAAAACATTTAGTTCGCCAACATCAATAATATTTTTAGGAGGAGAAATATTTGGTCCATGTGTTAGCAAAGGTAAGGATGCATATCTTAATTGCCGAGCAGCATATCTTGCGCCTGGCTCACCTGCCGAAAAATGATCACAGAAGAGTCCTGCAACCGCTATTTTTTCTTCTGAAAGATCTTCAATATCACCAATGGGAGCGCCAAAAAAAGATGGCACTGACTGCATTGAAAAAGTTACATCTACTGAACTCATCAGGAAATTTCCTCAAAAAGTCGCTCGCCCAGTATTGCTAAAAGTGCCTTTGCAATAGCATATTGAGAATGGCCTCGAGCATCAAGTAAAGGTGCAACATTTGATACACAAACACCTGCTAACTTTGGAGCTAAACTAGCCTTAGAAAGAATGTCTATTAGCTGCAATGGAGTCAAACCACCTACATTAAGCCCTGGTGTCCCCGATGCAAAGCCAGTATCTAATACTCCAGCATCTATTACGCATACAATTTGATTATTTTGGAGAGAGAATTGTTGAATCGCCTTTAAAGCTACCTCTACGCCTTGCTCATGAATATCTTCAGCTGAAATAACATTCCCATGAATCTTGTTTATTTCTTTCCAATTTTCATGAGGCTGAATGCCATTTGCACCTAAAGTAAGTAGAGGATAGTTTTCAGAGTTAGGACTAACTGGCAAAAGTGCCGAAAGGGCTTTAGAGGACAAACCATTTACTCCTGGGATATCCAATCGGTTTGATATAACGAGAAGTCCAAATTCACTAGAGGAGCTTTGCAGCCCAGTAATCAATCCCTCTAGAATTCGCCCATCTCCCCCCAAGAGAACTGGCAATCCACCTTGATCATGCACCCCAGCAGTTAACTGTTCAACTTGTTTTAAAGTCTCTGTTGTTACTTCAGTACAGTCAGCAAGGTCGCCCAGATCAATGCCATTCACTTCACTTCTAAAGCGGGTGGTTTTTCCTGTATCAAGTGAGACCACTGTTTTTGATGGAGAGTTAAAATAACAAGCCAGAGCACTCATAGTTGCCTGACGTATAGCCTTAGGACCATTCGAACAGCCACTTCGTCGAGGCAAAGTTGAGTCAGCAGGCGCACCAAAAACAACAATACTTCCCTGAGAAACTTCTTCTAGATTTCTTTCAGAAAATCCAGCATATGTAACACTAGCGTTTGTAGATTCACCAATATGCTTAATCATTAGATTTCAACCTAATATTAAATAGATGAAAAAATATTATTGATATACTCTGAGTAATCATGATTGATCCTTATTTTGATTTCTATTAAAAATAATGATAGTAACTAAAGCGCTGATAGAGACAAAAATCAGACAAGTTGATATTGCAGCAATTGTTGGATCAACCTGATCTCGCAAAGAATTGAACATACGACGTGTGATTGTCGCATTTTCTCCACCCGAAACAAACATCGAAACAACTACCTCATCAAGCGACGTAATGAAAGCAAGCAATGCACCCGTCTGGATAGAAAACTTAACTTGAGGAAGTGTAATGGTTAAGAGAGCTCTTGGACGAGATGCGCCAAGACTTCGAGCAGCAAGCTCTTGATTAAAGTCATAATTTTTTAATCCCGCAAGTACAGTAATGATGACAAATGGTAATGCTAAGGAAGTATGAGCAATAACGATTCCAGTGATTGTGTAATTTAGACCAAGTTTTGCATAAAGATGAAATACACCTATCGCAATAAGTATAACTGGCACCAGAATTGGAATGACGACAAGTAGCTGAGAAGCATTTCGCACTCGTGCAGATGTAAATGTTAAACCGTATGCTGCCAAAGACCCTAATGGAGTTGCAATAAGAGTAGTAAGGAAGGCTACGAGCAATGACGTTCTTGTAGATCTCATCCACTCACTCGAACTAAAATAAGACTCATACCAACGAAACGACCATGACTCAGGAGGAAATTCCAGATAAGAGGCGCCAGAAAATGACATTGGAATTACGATTAACGTTGGAAGTGAAAGAAAGAAAAGTATGGAGATTCCAACAATCCCAAGCCAGAGATTATTATATTTTCTTTTACCAACCATTTCAATTGCTGCCATTCTTCCTACCTCATAAATAATTTATCAATGCCAAAGGCTCGATTAAAAACCCAGATAGTGACAAACGCCAAAATCAGAAGAACTACACCTAGCGCACTTGCTGCACCCCAGTTAGAATATAGCATAATAGTTGAATCTATTCGTTGAGCAAGCATCTGTATTTTTCCACCGCCAAGCAAAGCTGGCGTTACATAAGTTCCTAATGCGAGAACAAATACCAGAACTGTGCCAGCAAAAAAACCAGGCAAAGACATTTTGAAGAAAATCCGCCAGAATGCCCCACGAGGCGTTGACCCTAGACTAATTGCAGCTCTAATGAAATTAGTATCAATTGAACGCATCGAAGCGAATAGTGGAAGTACAAAGAATGGTAATAAAATATGAATCATACCAATAAGACTTCCGGTTAAATTATGGGCCAATTGAAGGGGTTCATCAATCCAACCGATTGAAATAAGGGTGTCATTTATAATTCCATTGCGTTGAAGAATAACCAGCCAGGCATAAGTTCGAACAAGAATTGAAGTCCAAAACGGCAACAAAACAAAGATCATCAGAATACCTGCCAATCGATCAGGAAGTTGCGATAACCAGTAACACAATGGATAACCAAGAAGTATGCAAAAGAATAGGGTAATAAAACTAATTTTAAGGGTAACTATGAATGTTTTGATATAGAGTTGACTTTGAAAAATTCGATCATAGTTTGCCCATGACAGGTCACCAGCACGATCAAAAAATGAGAGTGATGAAAGCCAGAATACTGGAATAAATACAACAATCAAAATTGTGATAAGTGATGGAAGTGATAGATTGAAAAATAATCGACCCTCTTTTCGACGTTCTTTTGCAAGAGCCCTGCTATTAACACCTTCTAGTTGATTATTTTCAACTACCTTCATTCAACACTTCCTGCAACGATAATGACATCTTCAGCATGAAGGCCAAGATGAATTGGCTTACCAACTTCAGGAATATTATTGCCACTTTGAGACTTACTAGCAGGCAATCTGACACTAATTTTAGTGTCGTTACCTAGGTCTACCATTACCAGCACGCTTTCTCCCTGATAGACTGATGCACTGACTATTCCTGAAAGATCGTTCACTGTATCAACCTTTGAATTGGACA
>Ga0209251_1001765_pt1 | contig 15911 bp, 11 predicted proteins | sample SaaInlV_100m_DNA_6_FD_184665 | JGI IMG/M metagenome (GOLD analysis project Ga0209251, IMG submission 184665) | Marine microbial communities from expanding oxygen minimum zones in the Saanich Inlet - Saanich Inlet SI073_LV_10m_DNA (SPAdes) (version 2) | ecosystem: Environmental > Aquatic > Marine... | reverse complement strand
AAATTGTATATTTGCCGCCAAACCGGTCCTATAGCTCAGTTGGTTAGAGTAGATGACTCATAATCATTTGGTCCCTGGTTCGAGTCCAGGTGGGACCACTCAGAAAAACCGTAATTATCTGTTTACATATAGTTACGGTTTTTTATTTAACCTCTGGCAACACATTGGCAACAAAACCTGAAATAAATCTACTTACTTAGTATAAATCGTACCCCCCGGGGTCATTTTAAAAATCAAATCAACACCCTCTGGTTTAAAAACTTTTTTATAAGCATCCCTTATAGTGCTATAAACAACAATTTTCAACTCTAAAAAAAATTTTTAATATTGATAAGGTCAAATTTATAACTTACAAAGCTTAACCTACTTAATAAATGAATAGATATTCACAGTTTTATTTGTTGAGCTTTTTATTGTTTTTCTTAAGCTCATGTAATCAAAAACCTAATCCAGTTGTTTTAAACTCTAAAGATTTATATGCTCAAAAGTGTGCCTTGTGCCATGTAGCTCCTACAGTTGATGTTCTACCTAAGAACCTTTGGGTTAAATTTTTTCCTGAATTAGGTGCAAAAATGGGCATCTTGGAGCCTGGTTATAATCCATTAAAAGGGATGAATATTAATGAAATAGACGCTGTAATCGAGTCAGAATATTATACAAAGAATCAAGTTGTTACTAGAGAACAATGGGAGCAATTAAAAGAATATATAATTCAAAACGCGCCTGATAAGATTGATAATTATCAACGAAGTGAACATCAATTCTATAATCTTGATGCTTTTACGCCAAAAAAAATAAACCTGGACAACAGTCCTGGCACTTTCATCACTTTTTTATCTTTTCAAAATGACGTGTTGTATTATGCAGATCTTTTCGGTGGATTTTATACATATAATTTTAAATTAAGTCAGAGCACAGAATATAAAAGATTTGAGAATGCCATAGTTTGGTATCAAAAGTTAAAAAATGGAAATGAAGTTTTTACAGAAATTGGAAAATTAGATCCAACGGAGCAAAGACTTGGTAAACTCTGGATTCAAAGGGAAAATCAAGAAAAAGAATTAATTGTAAAGGAACTCCATCGACCAGTTCATACATTGTCTCAAGACCTTAATAATGATGGATCAATTGAACATATAATTTCAGAATTTGGCCATCTCACCGGAAGCATAAGCAAAATAAATTCGGATGCCACTTCAGAGTTATTATGGCCAAACCCAGGTGCTATTCAGACTCAAATGCATGATGTTAATAACGACGGCATGATGGATTTAGTAAGTTTAGTAGCTCAAGGAGATGAAGCAATTGTTAGTTTTATTCAACAAAAAAATGGCGACTTTAAAGCAGAATATTTAATGCGATATCAACCTAATTATGGTTCAAGTTGGTTTGAAATGATGGATTTTGATGGTGACGGAGATTTAGACTTGATTACCGCTAATGGTGACAATGCTGATTTGACATACACTCAAAAGCCATATCACGGTATGAGAATTTCACTTAACGATGGATATGGAAATTTCAAGGAAGCATTTTTTTATCAACTTAATGGAGCAACACGATTAGTAGCTGAAGATTTTGATCAAGATAATGACATTGATATTGCTTTGGTATCTACATTTCCAGATTATGAAAATCATCCTGAAATGGCTTTTATTTATTTAGAAAACCTAGGGGATTTTAATTTTAAAGAAAACATTATTGAAGATGTGAATTTTGGCAGATGGTTTCTTCTAGATAAAGGAGATATTGATAAAGATGGAGACATTGATATACTCATAAGCTCATTTACTTACACATTTAGCCCTGTGCCTAATGAATTTCAAAAAACCTGGGAAGAAAATGACGTGGATTTAATACTCTTAAAAAACAATCTTTTTAAGTAGTGCTTCTTTCTATTTAGAGTTGAGAAGAATTCTGGCTTATCTTATTATAAAACCTTATCTAACTATCTTAAATATTTAAAGAAATGATAACGTTTGTGTGGAAACATAAATATAAATTACTATCGTTAATATTGTTGTGCTTTATTTTTTATAAAAAAACTTATGTCAAATACTTAAGTATGTAAACGAAATATTCTTTCTAGAATTAATCTAAAGTAGAATCAGACCCATTCTTTGTAGTTATCAAGATAACCCCATTCCTTCCCTTTTCTCCATAAATCATTGTTTGACTGAGACCTTTTAAAACTTGGATTTTTTCAATGGTGTTTGGATCTATATCATTTAGTCTACTTGTTGCCGAAATTCCATTCCAAAAATCACCACCCATATTTGAGACACTAGAGTTAAATTCCACTCCGTCTACTATAATTAGTGGTTGATTAGAAAGCATAATTGATGACATTCCTCTAACATTTATACTAGAAGGAGCCCCTGAAACATGTGATGTATTAGTGATTGATAAGCCGGAAACTTTACCCCTTAGGGAGTTAAGGTTTTGACCAGCTCCCATATTTTCAGATTGAGAATATATGTTGAAAGAGAACAATAATAACAAGATTAATAAAGCGGGGATTTTCATATTTTAAATATACAGTTTTTTTGAAAATTTAACTTTATATTTAATTCATGAAGCTATTCTATTCTTTAATAATAAGTCTTTTTATCTCAAACGTGTTACAAAGTCAATCTTTCCAAACTGATGAAAGAGTATGGAATTCTGCAACTCAAAGAGCTTTTAGTGATTTAGGTAGAGCAAAGCTAACAAAGCCTGCTTTGGGAAACATTATAGGCTCTGAATATTATGAAACTGAATTTAAAGAAGGGGAAATAGTTCATTTAGATAAAAACCTTGAGATAAAAACTAGCCTCAGGTATAATGCGTATAATGACGAAATAGAGTTAATCGATATGTCGGGTGGAACAAAATCTGTTAAAGCAGCAATCAAGAACTCTAGAATAATTTCTTTTTTTGATAACAATGAGTATAACTATTTAAAATATTTGGATTCAAAGAATATTGCCTCTTCAGGATATTTGATTCCAGTGTTTAAAGGATTAAAAATTGAAATACACGAAAGAAAAAGAAAAAAATTTATTAAGGGAAAGGCTTCAGTTAATTCTTTTGATATAGAGCACAAACCAAAATTCGTTGATGATATTCAATATTTTCTATCTTATAAAGGATCCACGCCAGAGTATATTAAGATAACAAAAAAGTCAATTTTAAAGTTTTTCAACAAATCGGAAGAAATTTTAAATTTTATAAAAAAGAATAAGATTAAAAATGGTGACCTTACTTCCCTAATTAAAATTGTAGAGTTTTATGAAAACAACTCAAGTATCTAATTTACTTTTTAAGCTCTTCATAAAATCCAGCATACGCAATAGAGTATCGCGGTAAAAGCCAAATCCACCAAATCAATAAAGTAAAAACCCCTGCTATGAAATAAAGGAGAGCCTCTAGATTAAGCATGAAAAACTGCCACATATTATTTTTCATCATCTTACTGCTCAGGTTAAAAGCTTCAATTACTCCAATATCAGGATCATCTGCAAGGATAAAAAACACCTGCGAATACATTAATCCTAAAATTATCCCCGGCACAACCAGCAAGATTAGACCAAGAAAAACAATAAGTGTGTAAATAAGTATAAAAATAATCGGCTTAAAGCCATTAAATCGACTGAATATTGTTTCCAAACCAACATTTTTTCCTTTATAAATTTCAAGACAATATAATGCTATCCCAACTTGAATATAGGCAGATAAACAAAAAACCACCATGTTTAAAAGCACATTTGTTGGGGATAACGAAAGCACTATTTGAGGCAAAAGAGAAGCCAATAACAAACACGCAAAAACTTGCAAATAAAAGTCTTTTAATATGGGTTTTGTTTTTTCAACCAAATCGCGGTTAGAGATCATATTTTTAAATTTAAATTAATTATTTGGAGCACTTCGTCTAGGCGCTCTTTTTTTAGGCCAAACTGCTTGTTTTCCAGTTCTTGGGCTTACAGGCATTACCCTTTTTTCTCTTGACGCCTTGCTTTCATCTTCGCTTGCCATATAGGTAAGGACTGCGGTTAAAATAACATTGCTTCTTACATCATCAAAAATTATTTTATCATAAGTGTCTATGTTCGTATGCCAAGTATAATCTCCATATGACCAATCAAGAGAAGAGAGGCTAAATGCAGGAACACCGGCCGCTACAAATGAAGCATAGTCACTACCACCACCGCTTGGCATTCCAGGAAAATCAGTTTTAATATGCTTTTTTATTTCACCTGGAACGGGGAATAGCCATTTAGAAACATACTCATAAGCGTTTAAAAAACCTTGACCGCTAATATTAACAACCCTTCCTGTTCCGTTATCTTGATTAAAAAGAGCTTGAGTTTTATCAACGATCTCAGGAAAATCTTCAACAAATGCCCTTGAGCCATTTAATCCCCCTTCTTCAAATCCCCAGTGACCAACTAGAATTGTTCTTTTGGGGTTTGGGTATATAGCCTTTAATATTCTCATTGCCTCCATCATTACAATAGTTCCAGTTCCATTATCTGTTGCTCCAGTTGCACCATCCCAGGAATCAAAGTGAGCAGACAAAATCACGTACTCTTCAGGTTTTTCCACACCCTTTATTTCGGCAAGCGTATTAAACGAAGGAACAACACCTAGGTCTTTTGATGTTGCAACAACCCTTATTTCAGGGCCAGCGCCATTTTTAACCATTCTATACAACATAGAATAATCTTCCAGCCTTAAGTCAATGTTTGGTATTTTTTTTGTGCCAGCGCTGAAAATTCTATTTGCGCCAAATCCGCCGGCCCAATTACTTGATAAAATTCCTGCCGCTCCTGCCTCTTCAAGCGTTTTGATTATGTTTCTTCTATTAACGCCCATTTTTCTATAATTGGCATTCCATTTTCTAGAAGCCTCAATTTTGTCTTTTTTCATTTTTTCAAAAGACTCGGGCGTTGCAAATTTTTCCCAGTTATATTCAGGTCTTCCAGTTACCTGGTTCATACTGCTTAAAACAAACTTCCCCTGAATTGTTTTTAACCAAGCAGTAAACTCCTCTTTATTATTTACCTCTGGAATAATAGCTAATTCAGCTGTTATTCCTTTTTGAGAAGTAGAGGGGCTATAGGCCAACTGCATTCCTGAAAGAGTTCTAACTCTTGGATAGATTAAATCTATATAGGTAACTCCTCTTTCCCACCCTCGCCATTCTCCAAACTCGTGGATTCTAGCGTCGATTCCCCATCCTGCATATCGTTGTAATGCCCATTCACCTGCTTTTTTCATTTGAGGAGTTCCGGTTAGTCTTGGGCCAACAACATCCAACAACTCGTGAGCTAAAATTTCTAGTTGAGAGTTGTTTGTAGCTTCATCGACAATTTTCTTCACTATGTCATCTTGAGCCTTAACAGAAAAAGAGGCTAGTAAAAGAAAAATATAAAGAAAGTTTTTCATTTCGTTATTTTAAGCCAAGAAGATATAAAATTAATTGGAATAAGATCACGTCCAGCGGTGAGTCGTAATTTAGCTAACACAGATTTAGGTGAAAGAAGATGGCATGACTTTGGGAAATTTAAAATAGGTTACATCTGTTTTTAAGACCACCCCGGAAAGGCATATTACAAAAACATAAAAATCAAGGAAATTAACTAGTAGCCACGTTTGTTTTCTCCATACCCAATCTTTCTCATACGTAATGATTCAGGCGTAATCTCTAAATATTCGTCTACCTGAATAAACTCCAAGCTTTCCTCTAAAGAGAAATCAATTTTTGGTTCAATTTGAACTGCTGCATCTGTACTTTGGGTACGCATATTGGTAAGCTTCTTACCTTTAATAACATTAATGCTTAAGTCATCGTTTCTTGTGTTCTCTCCAATAACCTGACCTTTATATATTTCAGCACCAGGAGAAATAAAAAACCTTCCTCTGTCTTGAAGCTTGTTTATTGAGAACGCAGTTGCAACACCAGCCTCCATTGAAATTAATGAACCTTTCATTCTTTCGGGAATATCACCTTTAACAGGAGCATACTCTCTAAACCTATGAGTCATTACGGCATTACCTGCAGTAGCTGTTAAAATATTATTTCTTAGCCCAATCAAACCTCTTGAGGGTATGTCAAACTCTAGGTGCTGAAGGTTGCCCTTAGGCTCCATTACAAGCATATCACCTTTTCTTTGACTAACAAGCTCAATTGCTTTTCCAGAAAACTCATCTGGAACGTCAATTACAAGGATCTCCATTGGCTCACATTTTACACCATCTATTTCTTTATAAATTACCTGTGGTTTTCCAACTTGAAGTTCAAAGCCTTCTCTTCTCATTGTTTCAATTAGAACAGATAAATGAAGAATTCCTCTTCCGTATACATTAAACTTTTCTTCGGTTGGCCCGTCTTCAACCTTCAAGGCTAAATTTCTTTCTAGTTCTGCATAAAGCCTATCTCTAATGTGTCTTGAAGTAACATATTTTCCTTCTTTTCCAAAAAAAGGAGAGTTGTTGATTGTAAACAACATACTCATTGTAGGCTTGTCTATGGCTATTCTTGGAAGCTCTTCTGGAGACTCAAGGTCTGCAAGGGTATCGCCAATTTCAAAATCATCTATACCAACGATAGAACAAATATCTCCAGACCTTGCCGTTTTAACTTGCACTTTTCCCATTCCTTCAAAAACATGAAGCTCTTTTATTCTTACCTTCTTTTTTATTCCATCTGCCTTACACAGAATATAATCCTTCCCCTCAACAAGATCTCCTCTAAAGATTCGTCCAATCGCAATTTTACCTACAAATTTTGAGTAATCTAAAGAAGTAATTTGCATTTGGGGATCACCCTCATTATATGGAGCTTCTGGAATTACATTAATAACAGCATCTAAAAGAGGTTGAATGTTATCTGTTTTTTCTTTCCAGTCTAGGCTCATCCAGCCTTCTTTGGAAGAACCAAAGACAGTAACAAAATCCAACTGATCTTCACTCGCGTCTAGATTAAACATTAGATCAAAGATTGCTTCTTGAACAATATCAGGCGTACAGTTTTCTTTATCAACCTTATTAACAACAACAATTGGCTTTAATCCTAATTCAATAGCTTTTCCAAGAACAAATCTTGTTTGTGGCATGGCGCCCTCGAAAGCATCAACCAATAATAAAACTCCATCAGCCATTTTTAACACCCTCTCTACTTCACCGCCAAAATCAGCATGCCCAGGAGTATCAATAACATTAATTTTTACATCTTTATATACAACAGAAACATTTTTTGAAAGGATAGTTATCCCTCGTTCACGCTCTAAGTCATTGTTGTCAAGTAAGAGCTCTGTTCTTTCTTTTCGATCATCTAGCACTTTACAGTGATCAATAATCTTGTCAACTAAGGTTGTTTTACCGTGATCAACATGCGCAATAATTGCAATATTTCTAATTGAGCTCATAGGGCTAGTCTTAAAGCTGGCAAAAGTAATCTAATTTATTTCTAATGAAAACATTAAAGACAATGGATTGGAATAAAGTTTAGAGCAATTATCTTCTTTTGCCGCTTCTTTTTCTTGATCTTTTTGAATTTCTTGGTCTTGAGCGATTCTTTTTTTTGGGACCAGGGGCAGTAATACGTGGGTCTAATGGAAAACCATCTGGAATTTCAGAAGGAATTTTAAAGCTTATTAATTTTTGAATATCCTCTAGGTAGGGATATTCATCAACAGAAACTAATGAAACAGCCTCTCCATTGCTTCCAGCTCTTCCTGTTCTACCAATTCTATGAACATAATCTTCAGGAATATTGGGAAGTTCAAAGTTTACCACGTGCGGGAGTAAAGGAATATCTATTCCACGTGCGGCAATATCTGTTGCCACTAAAACATTTACAGTGCCATCTTTAAAGCCAGCTAAAGCATTTGTTCTGGCAGTTTGACTTTTGTTTCCATGAATAGCCATAGCATTAATGTCACTGGACTTCATTTTTTTGCACAAATTATTTGCTCCGTGTTTTGTTCTAGTAAAAACCAAGACTTGATCCCAATCACCATCCTTTATAAGTTTAATGATTAATTCGGTTTTACGAACCTTATCCACCTTGTAAACAAATTGATTAATTGCCTCAACCGTTGAGTTTTCTGGATTGGTTTCTATATTAACGGGATGTTTTAAAATGCCTTGAGCTAAACTTTTTATGTCTTTTGAAAAGGTTGCGGAAAATAAAAGATTTTGTCTTTTATCAGGAAGGAAACTTATAATTTTAGAAATCTCACGATGAAACCCCATATCAAGCATTCTGTCAGCTTCATCTAAAACTAAAACCTCAATTTTGTCAAAATAGATTATACCTTGATTGTGCAGGTCAAGTAAACGCCCGGGAGTTGCAACCAAAACATCGATTCCACTTCTAATTTTTCTGACCTGAGGCTTTTGATTCACACCTCCATAAACAACAGTAGACTTAAGGTCAGAAAAAGTGCTATATTCTTTAACATTTTCATGAACTTGTGAAGCCAACTCTCTTGTAGGCGTTAATATTAGCGCACGAACAGATCTTGACGGATGATGTTTTTGTTTTGATAAACGTTGTAGCAAAGGCAATGTAAAACCAGCTGTTTTTCCAGTCCCTGTTTGGGCAGAAGCTAGTATGTCTTTCCCTTTTAGTATCCAAGGGATTACCTTGGACTGAACAGGAGTAGGCTCCGTATAACCTTTTTTTTCAACAGCATCAACAAATATTGGGTCTAATCCTAAGTTGGAAAATGTCATAGTGAATTTTAAGAGTTTCCAGAAGTAGAAACCGGGGCAAATATAATAATTTGAAAAGGGTCCTGAGTAAATATTTTTAAATTCGTTAAGCTTAAGTGTTTTCTAAAGCAGATATAAGAAAAAACTATAAATGTTTTGTAAAGCTTATAGGTCTAAAAAAGCTCTTGTAAGAGACTACAAAATATTATAATTTAACAGAATAAATAACTCATATGGAAAACATCGGAAAAAACAGCTCATCCCAAAATGGTGGATCAACAGGAAAGTGTCCTTTTGTGCATGGTGGATCTACATCTCCAAGCACTTCTCCATTGAAGTGGTGGCCAAAAAGACTTAATCTAGATATTCTTCATCAACACGACCAAAAGACAAACCCATACTCTAAAGATTTTAACTACAGAGATGAGGTTACAAAAGTTGATTTTAAAGCTCTTGAAAAGGACATGCATGAATTAATGACTACGCCACAATCATGGTGGCCTGCTGACTGGGGACATTATGGAGGTCTAATGATTAGAATGGCTTGGCACGCTGCAGGAACTTATAGAGTTGCGGACGGACGAGGTGGGGCTGGAACTGGAAATCTAAGGTTTGCACCTTTAAATTCATGGCCGGATAATGGAAATCTTGATAAAGCAAGAAGACTCTTATGGCCTATTAAAAAGAAATACGGAAATAAAATAAGCTGGGCAGATTTATTTATTCTGGCAGGAAACACAGCTTATGAAAGCATGGGCTTAAAAACATTTGGCTTCTCCTACGGAAGACCAGATACTTGGCAGCCTGAGATTGATATATATTGGGGGCCTGAGGATGAAATCATGGCGCCAAGTGAGAATAGATACGCTGATCTAGATGATCCATCAACACTAGAGACACCGCTAGGCGCAACTCACATGGGATTAATATACGTTAATCCTGAGGGGGTAAATGGAAAACCTGATCCAATGAAAACAGCACTTCAAGTAAGAGAAACATTTGCTAGAATGGCAATGAACGACGAGGAGACTGCAGCATTAACTGCAGGAGGACATACTGTGGGAAAAGCACACGGTAATGGAGATCCCTCCAAACTAGGCAGGGAACCTGAAGGAGCAAATATTGAAGATCAAGGGTTTGGATGGATAAATCCTACGCTTAGTGAAAAAGGTGTTGTAACGAGTGGGCTAGAAGGCGCTTGGACAACAAATCCTACAAAATGGGATAATGGCTATTTTGAAATGTTATTTAACCATGATTGGGAATTACAAAAAAGTCCAGCGGGAGCCTGGCAATGGGAACCTGTTAATATATCAGACGAGGACAAACCTATTGATGCAACTAACCCATCTAAAAGAAATAATCCAATAATGACTGATGCCGACATGGCCATGAAAATGGATCCTGTTTATAAGGAAATATGTCTAAAATTTAAAGATGATCAAGAATATTTTTCAGACACGTTTGCAAGGGCTTGGTTTAAGCTTACGCACAGAGACATGGGGCCAAAAACAAGATATATTGGACCAAGCTTCCCTAAAGAAGATTTAATTTGGCAAGACCCAATACCTTCTGGCAACAAAAACTACAACGAAGATAACATCAAAAGCAAGATCTCTAATTCGGGACTATCAATTTCTGATCGAGTATCAGCAGCCTGGGATAGCGCAAAATCTTTTAGAAACTCTGACCTAAGAGGAGGGGCAAATGGAGCTAGAATATCTTTATCTCCCCAAAAAGACTGGGACGCAAATGAACCTGAAAGACTTTCAAAAACTCTTTCCGTTTTGAAAACAATTTCTTCAGAATCAGGAATTAGCTTAGCAGACACAATTATTTTAGCCGGCAACACAGCAATTGAGGAGGCGGCATTAGCTGCAGGGTTTAACTTGTCAATCCCATTCAAAAAAGGTAGAGGTGATGCTTCACAAGAAATGACTGATGTAAACTCATTCTCAAATCTTGAGCCTGCTGCAGATGCGTTTAGAAACTGGTTTAGTGGAAAATCTAAATCAAGCCCTGAAGAACTTATGGTTGACCAGTCCCAACTTTTGGGCTTAACTGCTCCTGAAATGACTGTTCTTATTGGTGGCATGAGGGTCCTGGGAGCAAATCATATTGATGATAAAACCGGAATTTTTTCAGAGAATGAGGGTGTTTTGTCTAATGATTTTTTTGTTAATCTTACCGACATGAATAATAAATGGACCATTGTTGAAGAGAACAAGTATGAGCTAAGGGACCGACATTCAGGTGACCTAAAATGGACCGCATCATCTGTTGATTTAGTTTTTGGTTCAAACTCTATTTTAAGAGCATACGCTGAGCTTTATGCCCAAGATGATAATAAAGAAAAATTTGTAATTGATTTTGTTGATGCATGGTCAAAAGTTGTTAACGCAGATCTTTTTTAAACTTTTGCTAAAAAAATAGGTCCAAATAGTATAAGCATATTCCATATGCTATTGATTTTAGTTTAACTGGCTTAACCTCAACATGTAGGTTAAGTCTTTTTTAGTTTATAATTTTTTATATTTATTGCTCACAAAAAAACATATTTATGAAAAAATTCACGTTTTACCTTATCGTTTCAGCACTTCTTTTATCATCATCCACTATGCTTTCTCAAGAACTGGTGGTTAAGTCTAATCTTGAAGGCCTAACAATGAGCGTTGGGGAAACATTTAAGCCAACATCGTTTGCAGAAAATTTAAAAGGAGAGAAAACACTTTGTCAGGCGGTTATCTACTATAACAAAAAAGGAGTTTTCAGCACAGCAAAAGCTGTTACTGTTAACAGAGATGAGGGAACAATTAGAGCTAACGAGCCAGGAACTCATGAAATTGTAGCGCTTTGTATAGGCCAGCAAGGGCAAAGGTTAAGCAGGACATTTCCAGTTCAGGTTGATTTTCCAAAAGCTAAAGAAATAAAGATTACACTTTCTACATCAAAAGTATATGAAGAGTCATATATTCCTCTTGATTTTGAGGTTGTTGATGAAATGAATTTCATAAGAAAAAACGAATTTTTTCAACTAAGTACAGATTCTAATAATATTGAGATTGACGCCTTCAACAATGTCAAAGCAATCTCACCCGGAAAAGCTGTTCTTTCAGCATCATTTGATGACATTTCAACATCTTTAACAATTAATGTCCTAGAAAACCCTGTTGACAAACTAGAGCTTAAGGCTGGTTTAGATGTTGCGAGAACCGGAGACGTAGTTAACTATCAAGCGATAGGTTATGACAAGGAGGGCAAAATAATTGAAGACTTGCCTTTTTCATATACTTTTTCAGGAAAAGCGGTTGATAAATCAAATACAGCATCAGGGTTAATAATGAGCGACGGAAAGTTTGTTGCAGAAGTGATAGGAGAATATCTGATTTCTGCAAGCATTGGGAGCAGATCAGTTTCCAGACCACTTAAAGTTGTTGGAAGAGGGGTTGAAAGGGAGGTTCTAAAAGTTGGAAAGGGAGTTGTAACAGACAAACACACTTCTGATTTTTGGGTTTTTGAAGGGGTCGATGGAAGAGACTATGCTGTAACCGGAACATGGGGTGCAGATGGCACATCTTTTTTTTGGGACGTAACAGATCCTGCAGACATTAAAAAAATTGACAGTGTTAAAGTAGACGCAAGGACAGTTAATGACGTAAAGGTTTCTCAAGACGGAAGAATTTCAGTTATAAGCAGAGAGGGCGCATCAGACAGAAAAAATGGAATTATAATTTTAGATGTTTCAAACCCATATGATGTAAAGATTCTTTCAGAATACACAAAAAATTTAACAGGAGGGGTGCATAATGTTTTTATTGACAACGATCATGTGTACGCTCTTAGCGGAAGTCAGAAATATTATGTTATAAACATTAAAGATCCAAAAAATCCAGTTGAGGTAGGAATGTTTGAAGTTGGAAAAGAAGGACAGTCTATTCATGATGTTTGGATTGAAGATGGAATCGCATACTCTTCTAACTGGAGAGACGGGGTATATTTGGTTGACGTTGGAAACGGAATAGCAGACGGTTCACCATCAAACCCGGTAGCCTTTGCAAATTATGATTATGCAACAGGAGCTCACCATGCAACATTTCCATTCAAAAGCAAATCAACAGGAAAATTTTACACAGTTTTAGGTGATGAAATTTTTCCTGACGGAGTAGACGAGAACAACCCAAACATAACAGCTGGTTTTTTACACTTTGTTGATTTCTCAGACTTAGACAACCCTGTAGAGGTTGCGAAATATGAGCTTCCAGGACAAGGATCACATAATTACTGGATTGAGGACGACATTCTTTATGTTGCTATGTACGGAGGTGGAGTAAGAATAGTAGATATAAGCGGTGATCTTTTAGGAGATTTATATAGACAGGGAAGAGAAATAGGGTATATAATGACAGGAACATCAAACGCTTATATTCCAAACGCAACCATGTCTTGGGGAGCACAGCTTTACAAGGGTTATGTGTTTTATTCTGACTGGAATAGCGGTTTAGGGTCGTCAAAAGTATCTGAATTAAAGCCAGATAACTCCAAGGCAAATCAGTATATAAATAAAACACCGATAATCGACTAAATGAGTAGGTTTGTATTATTTCTTTTATTTGCTGTTTCTGTGGGATATGGACAAGAGTATTATTTTTATGCCGCTGCAGAATCAGACGATACAGTTTCGTTAATTAGTTTTGATGGAGAAACAATAACTGAGGAAGAGAGAATTCCTGTTGGTATTATGAAAACAGAAATTGAGGGTCCGCATGGATTAACTGTTGATCCGTCAGGAGAATATTGGTATCTGTCTCTTGCTCATGGTAACCCATACGGGTCTGTTGTAAAATATTCAACCGCCACAAACAGACCAATCGATAAGACCACTTTAGGCATGTTTCCTGCCTCAATGCAAATATCTAGCTTAACAGGCTTGCTTTATTGCGTGAACTTTAATTTACACGGAGAAATGAAGCCAAGCAGCGTTTCGGTTGTTGACCCTGAAACAATGACTGAGATTAAACAAATTCAAACAGGAGTAATGCCTCATGGGTCTAGAATATCGCCAAACGGTAGATTTCAATACTCTGTTGCCATGATGTCTGGTGAGCTATTTGAGGTAGACGCTTTGACTTTAGAAGTAAATAGAACTTTAAGTCTTGATAAAGGAGGTAAGATGAACCATAAAGGAATGCATCACTCTCCTGTTAAGCCAACATGGGTAACTCCTCATCCAACACAGCCAAAGGTTTATGTTGCGGGAAATGGCTCTAATGAAATTATTGAAATTGACACAGACTTATGGGAAATTACAGATAGAATTGATACGGGCAAAGGGCCCTATAATATTGACATTTCTTCAAACGGGAAATTTCTAGTAGCTACATTAAAAGGAGATGCAAAAACATTAGTTTGGGAAATTGATAAAAAAAAACAGTCTGTTGTTGCAAATAACTCTAGCGTTACTCATGGAGTTGTGATTTCTCCAGACAGTAAGTTTGCTTTTGTTACTGTTGAAGGTGTTGGAGGCGAGCCAGGGCTTGTAGACGTAATAGATATAAAAAAAGCCAAGGTAGTTAGCTCTTTAAAAATTGGAAAACAAGCCGGAGGAATAGCTTTTTGGAAAATAGAAGAATAATCTTTTATGGAGAGTTTCGCAGAATGGGGATATTTAGGGCTTTTTTTTGCCAGCTTTCTTGCTGCCACGATCATTCCTTTTCTTTCTTCCGAAGCTCTTTTGAGCCTAATGATAGTAAATCAGTATAGCCTAGGGACAGTATTATTGGTTGCAACAATTGGAAATTGGCTTGGCGGACTCTCTTGTTACTATATTGGCTGGATTGGAAAATGGGACTTAATAGAAAAGCATTTAAAAATCAAAGCGTCAACGCTTGAAAGACTTAAGCCTAACGTTGACAGGTGGGGTGCTCCGCTTGCCTTTTTTTGCTGGATTCCCATAATAGGAGATCCGCTTGCTGTAGGCCTTGGGCTTTTTAAAACCAACCCAATAAGCGTTGCGCTTTGGATTTTGATAGGAAAAGGGATCAGATATTTAGTGTGGGCCTACATTACTTTTTCTGGAATGAACTTTTATAATAACTTATAAAAAAACTACATTAAATTTACGACATGATAAATTCAGAAAGAATTAGAGAGAACTTTCCTTCATTAAACAGGGTTGATAAAAACAACAATCAGATTATATATCTCGATGGCCCTGGAGGAACTCAGGTTCCCATTCAGGTAATTGAAGGAATTTCACAGTATTATATTAGATCAAACGCAAACACACATGGTGAATTTGCCACGAGTAAAGAAACTGATTTTATGATGGATGGTTTAAGAGGAAGGGTTTCAGATTTATTTGGCTCTGAAGGTCCAAACACAATATCTATTGGGCAAAATATGACAACTTTAAACTATAGCCTTGCCAGAGCTTTGTCAAGAAAATTTAAAGAAGGTGATGAGGTTATAATCACTGAGCTTGACCATGAAGCAAACAGAGGCCCTTGGAGGGTTTTAGAGGAGGTGGGCGTTAAGCTTATAGAAGTTGAGCTATTAGAAACAGGTGTTCTAGACTATGTAGATTTTAAGAATAAAATTAATGACAAAACAGTAATGGTTTGCATGGGGATGTCTTCCAATGCGCTAGGTACGCTTAATGATTTTATTAAGGTTGGAAAGTATTTAGAAAATAAGAATTGTCTTTTTCTTCTAGATGCAGTTCATTATGCACCTCACTTTTCAATAAATGTTCAAGAGTTAGGTTGTGATTTCATGTTGTGCTCTGCATATAAGTTTTATGGGCCTCACGTTAGCTTTCTTTATTCTAGACCTGGCTTACTAGAAAGCTTGAACACGGACAGACTTATTGTACAGGATCAGGCAGCTCCTTATAATATAGAGACAGGAACCTTAAATCATGCTGCTTGCTCAGGAGTAGCATCGGCAATTGACTTTATATCATCTATTGGAGAAGGAGCGTCTTTAAGAGAAAAGCTTGAAAGTGCATATCAAAAAATAAGTAGCCATGAATTTGAGCTTGCAAAATATCTTTATGATTCGCTTCAACACCTTGAAAAAATAACTGTGGTTGGGCCGAATTTTTTAAATAAAAAAAGAACACCAACAGTTTCTTTTGTTCATGACAGTTTATCTGCTCAAGAGGTTTGTAAAAAGCTAGCTAATAAAAACATATGTGCCTGGGATGGTCATTT
>Ga0209251_1001756_pt1 | contig 15946 bp, 18 predicted proteins | sample SaaInlV_100m_DNA_6_FD_184665 | JGI IMG/M metagenome (GOLD analysis project Ga0209251, IMG submission 184665) | Marine microbial communities from expanding oxygen minimum zones in the Saanich Inlet - Saanich Inlet SI073_LV_10m_DNA (SPAdes) (version 2) | ecosystem: Environmental > Aquatic > Marine... | reverse complement strand
AATTGTTTGCAATGTTCATGAAAGAAAGAGCAAATACTGGTCGTATTTACCTTCAAAATGTTGATCATTGTAATACCCATGGTGCTTTTAACCCAGAGCATGCTCCAATCAGACAATCGAATCTTTGTATGGAGATCACGCTTCCAACGAAGCCTCTGTTTTCAGTCCAAGATGAAAAAGGTGAGGTTGCACTTTGTACTCTTTCTGCAGTTAATTTAGGCGCTTTAGATAGCCTTGATGAGCTTGAAGACATTACTGAAATCATTGTTCGTTCTTTAGATTCATTACTCGATTATCAGGACTATCCTCTCAAATCAGCTGAGATTGCTAGTAACAACCGACGTACACTTGGTATTGGTGTGACAAACTTAGCCTATTACTTGGCTAAAAATGATGCCAAATATTCAGATGGTTCAGGAAATGACTTGATTCATAAAACCTTTGAAGCACTGCAATACTACTCTTTAAAAGCTTCAAACAAGCTTGCAGAAGAACTTGGTCCCTGCCCTCTTTTCTCTGAAACTCAGTACGCAAAAGGCATAATGCCAATTGATAGTTACAAAAAAGATATTGATGCATTTTGTTCCACAAAGCTAGAATTAGACTGGGATACACTTAGAAGAAATATTAAATCTAAAGGCCTAAGAAATTCAACTTTAACAGCATTAATGCCTTGTGAAAGTTCATCTCAAATCTCGAATTCAACGAACGGAATTGAGCCTCCTAGGGGCTTTATATCAGTAAAACAATCAAAAGATGGAATATTAAAACAAGTTGTTCCTGAATATGAAAAACTTCATAAAAAATATGAGCTTCTTTGGGACATAAAAGATAATGAAGGGTATCTTCAGTTATGCGCCATTATGCAAAAATTTGTGGATCAATCAATCTCAACAAATACTCATTATGACCCTTCTCAATTCGAAGGTAGTAGAGTTCCTATGAAGTTATTTTTAATGGACTTACTTAAAGCTTATAAGTATGGAATTAAAACGCTTTATTATCATACGACAAGAGATGGCTCTGGTGATGACCAAAATAACAGTAAACAGGGAGATGATGATTGTGAAGATGGTGTTTGCAAACTCTAAAATTTAATTATGTCTTATAGTATTTTTAATCAAGAAATAAATGACACCTTAAAAGAGCCAATGTTCTTCGGGGATTCTGTTAATGTTGCCCGCTTTGATCAACAAAAATTTGAAATATTTGAAAAGTTAACTGAAAAACAACTTTCCTTCTTTTGGCGTCCTGAAGAAATAGATGTTTCAAAGGATAAAATTGACTTTAGTAAGTTATTGCCCAATGAAAAACACATTTTTATTTCCAATCTTCAGTACCAAATCTTGCTAGATTCAGTTCAAGGACGCTCACCTAACATAGCCTTCTTGCCAATTGTTTCTCTGCCTGAACTAGAGAATTGGATTGAAACCTGGGCATTCTCTGAAACGATTCATTCCCGCTCTTATACTCATATTATTAGAGCAATTATGAATGAACCTGGTGTTGTTTTTGATGAAATAATGAAGACAGACGAAATTATCCAGAGAGCAGCCAGTGTCTCTAAGTACTATGACAAGTTAATTAAGCATACTCAAGCTTACTTGCTTCATGGTGAGGGTGAGCACCTAATTAATGGTGAGTCAATTAATATCAACTTATACTCACTCAAACGCCTAGTTTATTTAACTATTATGTCAGTTAATATTTTAGAAGCGATTCGTTTTTATGTAAGTTTTGCGTGCTCTTTTGCTTTTGCAGAAAGAAAGGTAATGGAGGGTAATGCAAAAATTATTAAACTAATTGCCCGCGATGAAGCGCTTCATCTTACCGGAACTCAGCACATGTTAAATTTAATGCGTGACGGTAAGGATGATCCAGATATGCAAGCAATTGCTATTGAGTGCGAAGCAGAAGTCATTGAGATGTTTAAAGATGGCGCAAACCAAGAAAAAGAGTGGGCAGAATATTTATTTCGTGACGGCTCAATGATTGGTCTTAATGCTGAAATTCTTAAACAATATCTTGAATATATTACTAATAATCGTATGGCAGCATTAAATATGCAGCCTATCTTTGAACAAACAACGAACCCCCTTCCATGGCTCAACCATTGGTTGGATTCAGACAATGTTCAAGTTGCCCCTCAAGAAACTGAAATTACTTCATATTTGGTTAGTGCTATTGATAATACAATTGATGCAGAAGATCAAGATTTTGATGATTTTAAGCTCTAAATGCTGCCCATTAAATGTTTAAAATTGATGTCGATAATATAAATGGAAAAACAGAGTCACTCTATGTATATGGTGACGAATCAATATTAACTGAGCTTGAAACTAACAACGTTTTAGTAAATTTTAATTGCAGACAAGGTCACTGTGGAAGCTGTATATTAAGACTTGTGAAAGGTGATGTCATTCATAAAGACTGCCTTGTCCCATTGTCCCCAGGAGAAATCCTTGCCTGCCGATCAAGACCAATAACTGATATAAAAATTACCTCTAAGCCTTAACTTTCCTTAAGATAACTAGTGATTTCCTCATAATTACCTCGAAAAATGATTCTTTGTTTTTTCTGTTCAATTTGATAATTATACATTGGGTCATAATAATCAACTAAAAGCGACTCAATTAGAGGTAAATAGTCATTTAAATCTTCATTTTTTTGATGATTAATTAGCGCTAAATTTAATTGCTTCAATAGAATTTTATATCTATCTCCACCTAATCTTTTTTGAATTTTGGAGAGAGAATTTAGCCAATAATTTGAATACAGCTCAAAACCAAAATCGCCATGTAAAGCTCTAAATTTTTGAGCCATATCAATAACATAAGATTTTAAACTAATACTTAATCTCTCTTCAAGGCTAGCATTTAAGATAATAATATCAGACTGGCGCGCTTTAATTTTTATAGCATCTGGCATGTGTATCATGCCAATATTATTACCTTCATCTTCTATTATAAATACATTATAAATTTCCTTCTTAATCAACTCTACAGTTAGCTGGTTTTCAAAGTCAATTTGTCTGGGCTGTGGAGTTACGTCATTACCAAAAGCAGAGCCTCTATGATTCGCAAGTCCTTCAAGATCTATGCTGTTATCAAGCTCATTTAATAACAATGTTTTACCGCAACCCGTTTGCCCCCCTAAAACTAAGAGCTTCTTTTCATTTATAATTCGACTCATCTCATCAATAAGAAATGACCTGATCGCTTTATAGCCTCCTTTTATTCGAGGAAATGAAATTCCTGATTGTTCATAAATCCATCCTTGAGCAATTTTTGAGCGTAATCCCCCTCTAAAACAAAAAAGTGCACCAGTTGGATGTTTATTAGCAAAATCAAGCCAATTGCCTATTCTTTGCTCTTTTAATGACCCTTTTACAAGCTCATGTCCGAGTTTAATTGCTGACTCTTGGCCTTTATCTTTATAGCAAATACCAATTAAATGTCTTTCTTCATTAGTCATCAGAGGAAAATTTAAAGCACCTGGAAAAGATCCACCCGCAAACTCAATGGGAGCCCTGATATCGAGTAAGGGCTTGTTATCTTTAAAAATTTTCGAAAAATTATTAATTTCTTCGTGGCTAATCATCTTAAGAAAATAGATTCAGAATTATCACTAGTTTTAATAATTTTTCCTATTGGATTAAGATTCATATTGTTAGAAGTTAGTAGCTTATTAAATTCTGACATGGCCTCTTTTGAAACAGTTATTAATAGACCTCCACTGGTTTGTGGGTCACAAATAATTGATCTCTCCAAATCAGAGAGTTTACAAATAGATTCACCATAACTATCAAAATTTCTCTCAGTGCCTCCTGGTACACATCCTTTATCAATATATTTTAAAATATTTGGTAATAATGGTAATTTATCAAAATATATTTCTGCAGAAACGTTACTGCCTCTGCAAACCTCTAGCAAGTGCCCTGCTAAACCAAAACCAGTAACATCGGTCACTGCATTAACACCTGAAATTTTAGCAACTTTAGATCCAATATCATTTAGTGCGCACATTTGCTTTACAGCCATAATGTGATCATCTGAGCTTACTACTTTCTTTTTTTGTGCCGTTGATAAAACTCCAATTCCTAGAGGTTTTGTTAAAAAAATAGTATCGCCAACTTGTGCACTTGTATTTTTTTTAAGCTTATCAATATCAACAATTCCAGAAACAGAGAGGCCAAATATTGGCTCTGGAGAGTCAATACTATGACCCCCTGCCAATGTAATCCCTGCGCGGCTACAAATCTCACGGCCACCTTCTATGACCCTTGCACCAACATCTGCCGAGAGTTTGTTAATGGGCCAGCCAAATATTGCAATTGCCATTAGTGGCCTACCTCCCATTGCATAGACATCACTTAAAGCATTACTCCCAGCAATCATGCCAAAGTCAAAAGGATCATCTACAATTGGCATAAAAAAATCTGTGGTACTAATAAGCGCCCTTCCATCACCTAAGTCAAAGACTGCAGCATCATCACTCGACTCATTACCTACTAATAAGCCTGGATCTTCAAAACTACTAATATTTGTACCTATAATTTCTTTTAAAAGCTTAGGTGAAATTTTACAGCCACAACCAGCGCCATGACTGAATTCAGTAAGCCTCACTGAAGATGAATTAGTTTTCATATTTATTTGTTTAAAGAATATTTTGAATTTAACTTTTTATAAAGATCAGATGGCGTAATTGATGGATTTGAATCCATAATTTCAAATGCAACAACATTATCTTCAACACCATTCCAATTTTTTATATATGAACCATCTTTGTAGCCATTTTGCTGCCTAAAAGTATTCAGTTGATTTTTAACAACATAACGCTTGTATAAATTCTCAATATCAATATCTAAATGAGAAATTATTGTAAAAAATAAGTCGGTGATCTTACGGATATTGTTAGTCTCTGACTGAATACATGAGGCCACGGATAAGCTCAACATTTCTTCTAAAGAGTCAACCAAAATATCAACATCAAAACTGCCCTTAGGATCAAGCATTAAAAATTTATTTGCATATTCTTGATCACCAATACGTATAGATTCGGACATTACAAAATGCCAAATATCGACTAACTCGACTCTAATATTATCCCAGTCTGGCTGGTCATCAATATTTTTCCAGTGCTTCCAATTAAAAGAGTCGATTGCCTCTGCTACCTCCATATAAATCCCTCGATACCAGGAAATTTCTCTATTCTCTCGAGTAACCCCGGTTAACCATATTTCACCATTTGTCTCATTATTTAATTGCTTTTGAAGGGTAAACATTTGTTCAATTTGATTCATAATTTTTTGCTGTATTAAGGAATAAATAAATTATAGATAGTTAATTACTAATAGCTTGGATTAAGTCCCTAGTATCTATCAACTGAAGGGTCAACTTCTCTGGACCATGCATCAATTCCACCTTGAAGATTTACTAGAGATTGAAAGTCTTTCGAAATCAGAAAGTTTGCAACCTGCATTGATCTCAATCCATGGTGACAATAAAGTGCAATAGTGTCATCAGGATTAAGGTCAGAAAATGATTCAGCAATAGTACTCATGGGGCAGTGAATTGCTCCTTCAATCTTGCACAAATCCAACTCCCATTTTTCTCTAACATCAACAAGAACAGTGTCATTATTACTCAGATAATTTTGAAATTCTTTGGGATTTAAGTCATCTATCATTTCAAGCCTCTTGTTATTTTTAATATTAGAATTATATTTTATTCTTAACAATTAAGTACGAGTAACTTAAATGGGTAAAATTTCATTTGTGAGTAAAGATAATGATGATATTTTTAAATTCCCCTGTGACTACCCTATTAAGATTTTTGGGTTAAATCAGCCTGACCTAAAGCAAACTATCTGCGCTATAGTTGAAAGCCATATCGGACAGCTTCATGATAATCAAATTACTACCAAAAAAAGCTCTAAGGGTAAATATGTTGCCATAACTGTAAGGATTATTGCAACAAGTAGAAAGCAACTTGATGCTATCAATCATGAATTGCAAGCTTCCCCTTTGGTTTCCTATCTTTTATAAAATCTGATGTTTGAAATACGCGATAAAGGTTTAACAGATTACGCCCAAACATGGGATGAAATGAAATCTTTTACCGAGTCTAGGAATATCGAAACTCCCGATGAATTATGGCTACTAGAACATAACAGCGTATTCACTCAAGGATTGTCTGGAAAGCCAGAGCATCTTCTCAAAGAAACTGAGATACTAGTAGTGCAGTCTGATAGAGGTGGTCAAATAACCTATCACGGCCCAGGTCAATTAATAATTTACTGCCTAATTGACATCAAGAGATTAGGAGTTGGAATTAAAAAAATGGTCTCTCTTATTGAGCAATCGATAATAGACCTATTGGTTGATTATTCTATTGAAGCTCATAAAGTTTCAGGGGCTCCTGGAGTTTATGTTGACGGCTCAAAAATTGCAGCACTAGGCCTCAAAGTTAAACAAGGTAGAACTTATCACGGCTTAAGCCTAAATATTGATATGGATCTCACGCCTTATAAGCTAATTAACCCTTGCGGTTATAGTGATTTAAATGTTACCCAAATGTCCAATCTAACGGATAATGCACTCAATATTTATGACATCAAGCTAAACTTATCTAATTATCTAAAGAACTATGTCTCAAGAACTTGAAATTAAAGCACTTAAAGGTGAATCTAAAATTAGTAGGCTTAAGATTAAGCCTGATTCTGAGAGAAAGCCATTAAAAAAACCAAGCTGGATAAGAATTAGGCACTCGGGCTCTAAAAAAGTTAATGAACTTAAAAAAACATTAAGGAGTCAAGAGTTATTTACAGTTTGCGAGGAGGCTCAATGCCCCAACCTTAGTGAATGCTTTAACCATGGCACCGCTACATTTATGATTATGGGTCAAATATGTACTAGAAGATGCCCTTTTTGTGATGTTGCTCATGGAAGGCCAAAGGCTTTAGATTCAAATGAGCCACTTCATTTAGCCGACACTATTTCTAAAATGTCACTAAAGTATGTTGTTATTACCTCGGTTGATCGAGACGACTTAAGGGATGGAGGTGCTGGCCACTTCAAAGAGTGTATAGATGCTATTAGAAGTAAAACTCCTAAAGTAAAAATTGAAATTTTAACGCCTGATTTTAGAGGAAGGGTTGAAAAAGCTCTGGATATTTTCAAAGACTGTCCGCCTGATGTTTTTAATCATAACTTGGAAACGGTGCCCAGCCTTTATCCCAAAGTCCGTCCTGGCTCAGATTATGAACAGTCATTAGGCCTCCTTAAAAGCTTTAAAGAAAAACACCCTTCTGTTAAAACAAAATCAGGCCTTATGCTTGGTGTAGGTGAAACTGAAAGGCAAGTGATTGACGTTCTAAAGGACTTAAGATCTCATGATGTTGATATGTTAACGTTAGGTCAATATCTGCAGCCAAGCAAGCACCACCTTGCAGTTGAGGAATACATTACGCCTGAACAGTTTCAAAAATATAAAAAAATAGCGGATGACCTTGGCTTTAATCAAGTTGCAAGCGGTCCTATGGTTAGGTCCTCTTACCACGCAGACCTTCAAGCAAAAGGCGAGCTTGTTTCATAAAAACTTATAAATTTAAGAACTCATTCTTTGATTTTTATAACCATTTAATTCGATAAAAAGTATAATAATATTATGATTAAAACATTCTTTATAGCTCTCGCATTTTTCTGCATCATTGATGTATTTTGGATATATTTTGTTGCAACGCCAATGTACAAACATGAGGTTGCAGCTCTTATGGAGCTTAAAGTTGCTCCTGCAATCATGTTTTATATAATCTTCTTATTAGGCTTAATTTTCTTTGTTATTAATCCCAATCTTAGTAATACACTTTTAAATGTTTTTATGATTGGTGCTTTTTATGGGTTAGTAACTTATGGAACTTACGACCTTACTGTTTATGCAACTATGAATATCTTTAGCCTCAAACTAGTGGTCGCAGATATTCTATGGGGAATGATTCTATCTGGCTCTGTAGCAACCCTTACTGTATTTACTTCAGCTAAATTAAACTAGCTTAATTATGTCTATTGCATTTACTTCTGGCGAGCCCTCAGGAATTGGTCCTGACATAGCCCTCATATACGCCCAACAAGAAAGTCATGAAGATCTCCTGGTTTATGGTGACCCTGATGTATTAATCAATCGAGCAAAACTTCTTAATTTACCTATCTCCTTGAAGGAACATAAGACAAGAAAAGCAAACGAACTAAGTATTTATCCTATAAAAACAAAGTCAAGAGTTGAGCCAGGGAAGTTAAACCCTGATAATTCAGATTACGTACTATCTTTGATTAGGCTTGCAACAAATGATTGTATTAACAAGAATTGTGGTGGTATGTTGACTGGCCCTATCAATAAGGCTATCATTAATCAATCAGGAATCGAGTTTATTGGTCACACTGAGTATCTTGCTGATTTAACTCAAACTCCTAAAACTGTAATGCTTCTTGCAACAGATCAACTTAAAGTCGCCCTTGCTACTACTCATCTTGCCTTAAAAGACGTATCTAAAAATATTACAAAAGAATCTCTTATAAAAGTCATTACCATAATTCATAACGATTTTAAGTACCTAGGAGTCAAAAATCCGTCAATTCTTGTGTGCGGTCTTAACCCACATGCAGGTGAAAATGGATATCTTGGGGATGAAGAGCTAATAACAATCATTCCTGCTTTAAATTCACTCAAGAAGAGTGGTATCAATCTTATTGGCCCAGTTCCAGCAGATACTGCTTTTACGCCAGACTCATTAAAAAATGTTGATGTTGTTTTAGCAATGTATCATGATCAAGGTTTGCCTGTATTGAAAGCAAAAGGTTTTAAAAATGCAGCCAATATAACCTTAGGCCTTCCCTTCATTCGCACTTCAGTTGATCACGGCACAGCTTTAGATTTAGCAGGCACTGGTAATATTAGTCTAGGTAGCTTTAATGCAGCACTATCCTACTTCAAAACTTTAACTAACAATGCGTCACCAGCCTAGAAAAAGATTTGGACAGAACTTTTTAGTTGATCATCGAATTATCAACCAAATTATTTCAACAATATCTCCAAAAAATGATGACATCATTGTAGAAATTGGCCCAGGAAAAGGAGCGATTACTTTTCCTTTACTTGAATATTTAGATCACTTAAGTGTTATTGAAATTGATCGAGATTTAGTTTCTATGCTTGAATTAGAGGGACAAGAAAAACTAATCATATATCAGTCAGATGCACTTACATTTGATTTCAGCCAAATTCCTAATAAAATTAGGGTGATTGGAAATCTTCCATACAATATCTCTTCTCCTTTATTATTTCATCTTCTTAGCTATAGAGATCAAATTATTGATATGACTTTTATGCTTCAAAAAGAGGTGGTTGATAGAATAGTTGCACCTCCAGGAAATAAGACTTATGGACGTCTTAGCGTTATGATGCAAGCTTTTTATGAGGTTGAGTTAATGTTTGTTGTTCCAAAAGAATCTTTCGAACCTCAGCCAAAAATTGAATCTGCTATACTTTATCTGAAAACGAAAGAGCAGCCGCTAGTTAAAAACTCAAAACCTTTAGAGGAAATAGTAAAACTTGCCTTCTCCCAGCGAAGAAAAACACTAAAAAACTGTTTAAAATCTGTATTAAATCAATCACAAACTGAAATTGACTTATCTCAAAGAGCTGAAATGCTTAGCACTGAAAACTTTGTAACCTTAATGAATGACTATGAAAAACAAAATTGAAGTAAATGTAGAAGTAACCTACTTACCAGAGCAATCAAATCTAGTGAATAGTCAATATGCTTATGCTTACACAATTACCATTACGAATAATGGAGAGACTGGGGCTCAACTAAGAACAAGACGCTGGCTAATACAAGATGAATCTGGAGAAACTGAGGAGGTTATTGGAGAAGGCGTAATTGGACAACAACCCCACCTTTCTCCTGGTGAAAGCTTTAAATACAGCTCTGGAGCAGTAATTAGCACTGAAACGGGAACCATGAAAGGCTCTTACGGGATGATAAGCGATCAAGGACAAAGGTTTGATGCGGTCATTCCAGAGTTTACATTAAGCGAACCTTACACCCTTCATTAATACATATGGATTATGCCATTGGTGACGTTCAGGGCTGCTTTAAAAGCCTTAAAGGGCTATTAAATAAAATTAATTTTAATACTGATAGAGATCGATTGTTCTTCCTAGGTGACGTTGTTAATCGAGGCAATAACTCACTTGATACGCTCCGCTTTATTCAATCAAATCAAGACAACATGAACATGGTTCTTGGTAACCATGATTTTCATCTACTGGTTTGCGCATTAACTGTGCGCAAGCCCAACAAAAATGATACGTTCTTAGACATATTATCAGCTCCTGATAAAACTGTTTTATTTGACTATCTCCTTACCAGGCCACTTGTAATTGAGCATAATAATTCGCTCTTTGTTCATGCGGGAGTGCCGCCTCAATGGAGCAAGTCAGAGGTAATCAAAAATGCAGAGGTAGTTCATAAGAACCTTCAATCAAAAAATGTCAGTGAATTTTTATCCAAAATGTATGGCAACTATCCAAACAAATGGACTAGCAACCTTTCTAATGAAGAAAGATCTCGTTACACAATAAATGCCTTAATGAGAATGAGGTTTTGCAAAGAAGATGGCGAGCTTGAATTTGAGCATAAATTAAATATTGATAAAAATCCAGAAAATTTTAAAGCCTGGTTTTTGCATTCAAACCGCCTAATGGCTGATGAAGAAATATTTTTTGGGCACTGGTCATCTCTTAAAAATGTTGACTCTAAAAATATTTACCCTCTAGATCATGGGTGCGTATGGGGGGATAGGCTTACAGCTTATAATTTAACAAACCACAATTATATTTCACAAAAATCACTAGAGATTAATTAGGATGGCGCACTTCTCAGATTAATCGAACCCTCATAAACAAACTCTCCAGGACCAGTAAGATAGACTTTTTTTCCGTCATACTCAACCATTGCATTGCCGCCATTTAAGCGAACTTTTACCTTTGAATTAAGAAGACCAAGCCTAATTCCATGAATCACAGCTGCACAGGCACCTGAGCCGCAAGCAAGTGTCTCACCAACCCCTCTCTCAACAACCCTTAACTGAATTTCATCTTTACTTATTACCTTCATAAACCCAACATTAACGCCCTCAGGAAAGTCATTAGAGGATTGAATTTTTAATGCAGTAGAATCTATATCAGATATGTCATCCAAAATCAAAACAGCATGAGGGTTTCCAATTGATAAAGAACCAACTTTAAAACCTTCAACAAGATATTCATTGCTCTCTTCATTAGTTTTAAGAGGAATTATGGATGGAAGAAAATTTGGCTTACCCATCTCAACTCGAACAGAGTTATCATTATTGACCGTTAAAACCATAATGCCAGTATTAGTCTCAACAGAAAGTGGGTTCTTATAAGATAAATTTTTCTTTTGAATATAAAGAGCAAAGCACCTTGCACCATTACCACATTGGCTTACTTCAGAGCCATCAGCATTAAATATTACATAACGAAAGTCAACGCCTTTGTATGATGAACTCTCAACCATGAGTAATTGATCAAAGCCAATCCCAAAACGGCGATCAGACAATTTTCGAATCTCTTCAGTTGATAAACTGACATCCCCATCGATATTATCGATTATTACGAAGTCATTTCCTAGACCGTGCATTTTTGTAAAATATATCATGAGAATATTTTAACCGTTTGTATCGTGTTTTATTTGATTACTGCTATGTTAAAATCTTCGCAATAAGCTAATTAATAAAAATAATGAATATCCCCAGCAATATAACACTTAGTAAGGATAAAAAACTCCTTACTGTAACATTTGATGAGAGTGATTACCCTATGACAAGTGAATATCTTAGAGTTTACTCTCCATCAGCAGAAGTTCAAGGGCATGGCCCTGGACAGGAGACTCTTCAGCTGAACAAACAGGATGTTACGATTAAAACACTAGTTCCAATGGGAAATTATGCGATTGCAATCCATTTTAGTGATGGTCATACTACTGGAATTTACTCATGGAGTCACTTGTATAAGCTTGGCAGCAAAAAAGATGAGCTTTGGCTAGATTACTGTAAGCGCGTTGAAAATAACACTAAAAATTATCATGAAGTCCAAATTTAATCAATAAGCACTTTTAGTAGAATTTTTAGCGTTAGTTTGACAATATGATTGGTAATTTTGTTAAAATTGCTTTTAAATTTATTAGAACATATTAATTCAATTTATATAAATTAACTACTTTAGGTAAAAAAATGAAAAATAAATTAATTCAGTTATCAGCTCTTCTTTTCTTATTTTTTACAACACAATCCTTCGCCAATCCAATTAATAAAATTAATTTTATTGGGCTGAATAATACCTCTGAAAGCACTTTATTGTCCTTAATGCCTTTTGAAGCTGGTCAAAACTTTTCACCTTACGTGAGTGATCAAATCATTGAATCTCTATTTAAAACTGGGCTATTTGAAAACATCAGTATTGTTAAAGATGAAAAATCACTTGACATTACGTTAAAAGAAAATCCAACAATAAAGTACTTAGAAATTGAATTAAGCTCAGATTCTGCCTTTTCTGACTGGTTAAAAGGTGAAAAAATACACTTTACTTCTGAAATTTTAAATGAGCAGATTACTGAAAATGCACTTTCAGCAGGAAATATTTTTACAGAAAAAAAGCTAGAAGATTTTATATTGCTCCTTGAATCTGAATACTCTCAAGCTGGATATTTCAACTCAAAAATTATTCAAAATATTGAAATAGACACCCAAAATAGAGCTGGAATAGAGCTTATAGTATCTCAAGGAAACCGTGCCACTATAGATTCATTTGTTATCTCTGGCTCAGATAAGATTTCTGAAAAGGAACTTTTGAAATTATTTAAAATAGGTGAGCCTGATATGGCCCTAATAAATTACTTTACAAATAAAGATGATTTCTCCGATTCTAAATTAAGAAACGGAATTGAGATGATGACACAAACATATTTTGACACAGGCTATTTAGACTTTAAGGTTCTTGAAGTTAAGTCTAATCTTAATGAAAATAAAGAGAAGCTTTCTATTAATATTGAAGTATCTGAGGGCATTCAGTATAAGCTAGGAGATGTTTCGTTTGAAGGAGAGCTTGGTAACATAAGTGAAAGCGAACTTAATAATACTGTTTCTATGTCAAAAGGTGACGTCTTTAACCGAAACCTCATTATCACTGATATTCAGTCACTTACAGACCTATATGCTGACCAAGGTTACGCTTTTGTAGATGTTAATCCTATTACGTCAGATTTTTTGGATTCTGTTGATATTAATTTTGATATCTCTTTAAACAAAAAAACATACCTAAATAGAATAACTATCACTGGAAATACTCGCACTCAAGATGAAGTCATTAGAAGAGAAATTGGAGTCTCAGAAGGTGGCTTATACTCTAGAAGCATACTTAAAAAATCTTTAATTAACTTAAGAAGACTTGGTTACTTTTCAGATGTTCAAATCTCAACTTCTGAAGTTGAAGGCATGGCTGATAAGATTGATATTAACTTTAATGTAGAGGAGACTCAAACTGGGTCGGTAAGCTTTTCAATGAGTCATAGTAATAATTATGGCGTATCTTTTGGTGCTGGAATTCAAGAAAAAAATATATTTGGATCTGGAAATACTCTTAATGCCGACTTTAAGATTGCAGAATCATTCAACAAGGTTAGTTTTTATTTTAAGAATCCAAATTATAATGATGAAGGTCATAGTGTAAGTATCGGGGTATTCAAAAGTGAAATCGATAATGATGATGTCGCGGCAAACTCCTATGAGATTGATGCAACTGGTGTTAGTTTTGGATACGGCCTTCCTCTTAGCGACGATACTAGAATTAATGCCAACCTAGAATACTCAAAAAATGATATCAAATGTAGCGCGCTTTTTGCAGGAACTGGCTATGAGTCAAGCCAGTGTGCTGTTCAAAGCAATGATGAACTTAAGGCAAATGTTAGTTGGAGTGAAAATACACTAAATAATTACATGTACCCAACAGAGGGTGTTAATAACTCGTTAAATCTAGGGGTGTCTCTCCCTCTTGGGGACTACAGATACTTCAATATAAACGCTGATCATACGAGTTATGCTCCCATTAATACCACAACAACTTTAAAACTTACTGGTAATTTAAACCTTTCAAAGGGCTATAGTGGTAAAGAATTACCTTTCTATAAGCGCCATTTTGGAGGGGGAGCAGGATCCGTGAGAGGTTTTGGAAATAAAACGCTTGGCCCACTTTATCCAAACGGAAAAGCAAAAGGCGGTGAAATTTCAATACTTGGTAGTGCAAACATAATAACACCTGCTTTTTTCTTTGAAGATAATGAAAAAATGAGGATGAGTGTGTTTATAGATGCAGGAAATATCTATGAAAAAAGCTCCAATATTAAGCTTGGTGATATAAGAATGTCTGCAGGATTTGGATTTGCATATCTAAGTCCAATTGGTTCAATTGGAGGATTTATATCAACTCCAGTTCTAAAAAAATCGGGTGATATTACTGAAGACTTTGGGCTCTCTATAGGAACTGGTTTCTAAAATCTTCATGAGAATTTTAGCTATATCTTGTTTAGCATTACTGTCTTTTTCTGCATGGACTGAAACAGTTAAGATTGGTTATATTGATACGCAGAAAGTTGTTACTAACTTACCCCAATATCATCAAAGTATAGCCCAAATATCTGAAGAGTTTGAGCCAAAAAAACAAGAATTACTAGACTTATTCAAACACATTGAACTTCTTAGAGAGAAAGTTAACGCTATAAATAATACTGAAAAAAAAATAAATCTTCAAATAGAATTATCTAAACTTACTTTACTTGAAGAAAGCTTTAAAAAAGAAACAGAGTATTGGCAAGAAACGATGAATACTAAAAAAATCGAATTACTGCAAAAAATTGAACTGCTAATCAACAAGACAATCAATGACCTGGCGATTTCTGAAAGCTATGATCTAATTCTTTATGAAAATGCCGCCTTTGTAAGTGATGAGGTAAACATTACCAATAAAGTGATTCAAAGAATTCAAAATAATTCATTATGATTCTTACTCTTGAAGAAATTGCTAAACTAATAGACGCCAAGGTTTATGGGGAGCCTTCTAAGGAAATTAAGGGAATGAATACTTTAGATAGTGCTACTTCAGATCACATTTCTTATGCAGTAAGTCAGAAATATAAAAAATCTCTAACTAACTCTAATGCCGGTGCTGTAATTATTGATAAAAAGCTTATTGTGCATTGCCCTTCGAATGCTTTATTAGTTAAAAATGTTTCTTTAGCTTATGCGTTATTAACACATCAATTTAAGAATGATCAAAACATTAAGCATTTTCAACCAGCTTTTAAAGTAATAAATTCCTATAGTAAAGTTGATTTTGCTCCAGGCTGTATTATTGGTAAAAATGTAACTATTGGTGAAAACACTTCTATTGGAGCAAATTGTGTAATCGGAGATGACGTAACTATTGGTATGAATTCACTAATTGGATCAAACGTAACAATCCACAAAGGATGTGAAATTGGTAAAAAATGTGTAATTTCATCTGGCGCAGTTATCGGTTCTGAAGGCTTTGGAAATGCAAGAGATCAAAACAACCAGTGGCATGCAATTGCTCACCTTGGAAATGTGATTATTGGCGATGAGGTCTCTATCGGGGCTAACACAACTATTGACAGAGGCTCTATCGATAATACAGAAATTCATAATGGAGTAAAAATTGACAATCTTGTTCACATAGCTCATAACGTAATTATTGGGAGTGATACTGCTATTGCAGCAAAAACGGGCATTGCCGGAACTACTGTTATTGGTAAAAGATGCATGATTGGCGGCATGGTTGGCATTGTAGGC
>Ga0209251_1001752_pt1 | contig 15973 bp, 16 predicted proteins | sample SaaInlV_100m_DNA_6_FD_184665 | JGI IMG/M metagenome (GOLD analysis project Ga0209251, IMG submission 184665) | Marine microbial communities from expanding oxygen minimum zones in the Saanich Inlet - Saanich Inlet SI073_LV_10m_DNA (SPAdes) (version 2) | ecosystem: Environmental > Aquatic > Marine... | reverse complement strand
TAAACCGTTCGAACATCGCTAGGCCGATGTGAAGATGACACCAAGCTATCAGGACTTGGTGTCACCTGTGAGGAATTGATCCAAACACCAAACAGCTTGTCTACGACTGGGTTTTAACAACACAAAAGTATCAACCAACTCGAAAAAATTGACGGTTTCTTTGACTGTCGAAGACGGGAAACCGAACAACAAAAATAAATGATATGTAGCTACTTCGACGGACTGATCCGACACCACTGAATCAGGGCATCGCTTCCATCGCTGTAGTACTTGGTTCGAGTGCCAGCGGATTGAAATCCGCCACTTGCATAAAGGGCTATCGCAGCAGAATTGTGATTGGCCACCTCGAGAGTGGCGTGGATGGCACCTTGTTGCCGTGCCCGTTGCAACAGAGCCGACAACAATCGTTTGCCATGACCCCGACGCCTCACGGACGGATCGACGGCAACCACCGTGATATGCAATTCATCAGCGACAAGCCAGCCACAGGCCACACCTAACAACGACATGTCCTCAGTCCAGCCAAGGCATAGGCGTCTTGGCTCCTCCAATTCGCGGCGCCATTGGTCTTCGGTCCAAAGACCCTGAAGAGCACAGCGATCAAGGGCCAAGCAATCGGCCAACCACGATGGGTCAAGTGTGATAACGGCCATACCGAAACCGACCGTTTCAGGATCAATTCCTACATTGCCTTCCTCTGCCCAACATCCGTGACCCAGACCATCACCAATGCAAGGCCCTATGAGGCGGATCTGGATCCGGAGAGTCCCAACCGAAATCTCACACCCTTAACAACCTCATTGGATGGCGACGATCGGCTCGTCGTGGGCGACTGTCTCTTAAGTGATCTCGCCCAGCGCTATGGCACTCCGTTGTACGTGCTTGATGAGACAACCCTGCGCAGCACTTGCCGTGCCTATCGGGATGCTTTGAAGCGTCACTATCCCGGGCCATCCCTACCGATTTATGCCTCAAAGGCCAACAGCTCACTTGTGATGAGCAGCTTGGTGGCGTCTGAAGGTCTCGGCCTTGATGCTGTGTCTGCAGGAGAATTACTCACTGCACTCCGGGGCGGAATGCCAGGCGATCGGATGGTGTTGCACGGCAACAACAAATCCGATGAAGAACTACTTCTCGCCTACAACAACAACGTGACCGTGGTGGTGGACAACCAGCACGACCTCGACCGCCTCTCAGCCCTCATTCCCCATGACGGAGCCCCCGTGCGGTTGATGCTGAGATTCACCCCTGGCATCGAATGCCACACGCACGAGTACATCCGCACGGGGCACCTCGACAGCAAATTTGGCTTTGATCCCGACCAGGTGGAACCCGTCCTGCGCGGATTGGTTGGTCAGTCCTGGGCGAAATTGACGGGATTGCATGCCCACATCGGCTCACAAATTTTTGAACTCGAGCCCCACCGTGACCTTGCTGCGGTGATGGCCGACGCCCTCAAACTCGCCCGCGACCTCGGGCATCCCGTTGAAGATCTCAATGTGGGGGGCGGACTTGGCATCCGTTATGTCAAATCCGACGATCCACCAAGCATCGACCGCTGGGTGCAAGTGGTTGCAGAAGCCGTCATTGCCGCTTGCCAAGCACGGAGCCTCGACTTACCCCGACTGATGTGTGAACCGGGCCGATCCTTAGTTGCCACGGCGGGGGTGACCTTGTATACCGTTGGCTCAAGAAAAACGATTCCAGGCGTTCGCACCTACGTGGCCATTGATGGCGGCATGAGTGACAACCCACGGCCGATTACTTATCAATCGCTCTACACCTGCTGTGTTGCTGATCGTCCGTTGGCCGAAACGGATGAAACCGTGAATCTCGTCGGCAAACATTGTGAGTCGGGCGATGTCTTGCTCAAAGACCTCCCTCTTCCAAGCACCACAAGCGGAGATGTCATCGCCGTATTTGCCACCGGTGCCTACAACGCTTCGATGAGCTCGAACTACAACCGCATTCCACGACCAGCGGCCGTACTCGTCCATGACGGAGCTGCAGAACTGGTGCAGAAACGAGAGCAGCCGGATGATTTGCTGCGCTACGACGTGCTGCCGCAACGGTTCCACAAGGTACGTTGAGTAAAGAGAGGAGTCTGTAGAGGTTGGACGTTTTCGCGGAGGAGAACCTGCGCATCGTCCTCGACGTTCTGTTTGCCTCTGCCATCGGTTTTTTAATGCTGTCCAGGGTTCGTGAGGCACGAACCCTGTGGTTGTTGCGGGGATATCTGTTTCTTGTCGCGACAGCCTGGTTTGTTCAGCGATTTGCCAACCTCCCCCTCACCACCCAATTGGTGGATGCGTTGGTGTTGGCCTGTTCCTTGTCTTTGGCCATCCTTTGGCAGGGCGAGTTGCGCCGCTTGATGGAACTCCTTGGAACTGGGCGGCTCGCTGTTTTGCTGGGTAATCCCCAAAAAGAATTCAAAGCGGCTGAAGGCACCATTGCCCAGCTCACTGAAGCCGCCGGACGGCTCTCTCAGCAGCGACGTGGCGCCTTAATCGTGGTGGATCTCGGCAGCGACCTGCGACCAGAAGATTTTCTCAATCCAGGTGTCGCCATTGGCGCCCAACTCAGCCGAGAATTGTTGTTGAACGTGTTTGCCGCAGACACACCTCTCCATGACGGAGCCGTGTTGGTCCGAGGCAATCGGATTGAATCAGCTGGAGTGATCCTTCCCTTATCGCGTCACAGCGTGAGTCGTTACGGCACAAGGCACCTCGCAGCCCTTGGAATTACGGAACGCTTCGATCGCTGCATTTGCATCGTTGTGTCCGAGGAAACCGGAACTCTCTCTTTGGCCAATCAGGGAAAACTCGAACGACCAATCACCAGCAGCCGCTTAGAGACGCTGCTAAGGGAACTGTTCAGCAATACCGAGGCACGACAGCCAGCGAGGCGTACCGTGGGTACCTCATCATCCGATTCGCTGACTTGAGCCGAACCCCGGCCACGAGCACCGATCTCACCGCTTCGTCGCTCTGCCCGCCGGAGCTTGATTCAGCTCGGCTACCAGCTCATGTTGCTGTGATCATGGATGGCAATGGTCGTTGGGCCAAGGCCAGGGGATTGCCGAGGGTGGTTGGCCATCAAGCCGGGGTTGAGGCTCTCAAATCCACCCTGCGACAGTGCAGCGATTGGGGGATTGGAGCGCTTACTGCCTATGCCTTTTCAACGGAAAATTGGTCCCGTCCAGGGGATGAGGTGAATTTTCTGATGACCCTGTTCGAGGGGGTCTTGCAGAAAGAATTGCGGTCGTTGGAAGAAGAACAGGTGCGGATTCGCTTCCTTGGTGATCTCGATGGTCTTCCAGAGAAATTGCAGCACCTCATCGACAAAGCCACGGAACGAACAGCAAAGAACAGCGGTATTCATTTCAATGTTTGCACCAATTACGGAGGCCGCCGAGAGCTTGTACGCGCCGCCCAACGCCTCGCCAAACAAGCAGCCTCTGGAACGCTCGATCCAGAGGAAATCGATGAAAACAGCTTTGCGAGAGAGCTTTTCACCGCTGGAGATCAGGATCCAGACCTGCTGATCCGCACCAGCGGTGAGTACAGAATCAGCAACTTTTTGTTATGGCAGTTGGCCTACGCAGAGATCCACGTCACGGATGTGTTTTGGCCCGATTTCAACGCAGATGTCCTGAAACAAGCTCTACTGGATTACCAAGGGCGCAACCGCCGCTTCGGTGGGCTTGATCCAATCACAACATGACCATTACGACCCGTCACGACTGGACCACCGAAGAGATCCAAACGCTGCTGGAATTGCCGCTGATGGATTTGCTGTGGCAAGCCCAAACCGTTCATCGGGACGCCAACCCTGGCTACCGCGTTCAACTGGCCTCCCTCTTGAGCGTCAAGACAGGCGGATGCGAAGAGGATTGCTCCTACTGCTCGCAGTCGATCCACAACAGCAGCGATGTGTCTGGCTTCGAAGCTCAAATGCGTGTGGAGCCTGTGTTGGAGCGGGCCCGCGCCGCCAAGGAGGCTGGAGCAGACCGGTTCTGCATGGGATGGGCTTGGCGAGAAATTCGCGACGGCGCTCAGTTTGAAGCGATGTTGGAGATGGTGCGCGGTGTGCGGGGCATGGGCATGGAAGCCTGCGTGACCGCAGGAATGCTCACGGACGATCAGGCCGGACGGCTCGCCGAAGCAGGCCTCACCGCCTACAACCACAACCTCGATACAAGCCCAGAGCACTACGAAAAGATCATTTCTACGCGGACCTATGAAGACCGCTTAGAGACGCTTCAACGGGTGCGTAAGGCGGGCGTGACGCTCTGCAGCGGTGGAATCATCGGTATGGGAGAAACCCTCCGGGATCGAGCCTCGATGCTGCAGGTATTGGCGAGCATGAACCCCCATCCAGAAAGTGTTCCGGTGAATGGGCTAGTTGCCGTGGAAGGAACGCCCCTCGAGGAGCAACAACCTTTTGAACCGCTCGAATTGGTTCGCATGGTGGCCACCGCGCGAATCTTGATGCCGCACGCCCGAGTTCGCTTGAGTGCTGGACGCGAGCAGTTGAGTCGGGAAGCGCAAATTCTCTGCTTGCAAGCGGGGGCCGATTCAATTTTTTACGGCGACCTCTTGCTCACCACAGGAAACCCCGATGTGGAGGCCGATCGTCGATTGTTGGCCGATGCCGGAGTCCAAGCCAACTGGCAAGAAAACGCCAGTTCCTTGGCAATCAAGGCTCCCGCATCAACCTGAACAAAGTCTCCAGACAACGTGCTTTAAGTTGCCCAAGACCCTGTTAACAGCAGCATGAGTCGGCTGCAGGTAGCTGCCTTTTATGCCTTCACGCCGCTGAATGAACAGCAGCGTGCGTCGCTTCTCAGCGACCTGCCAGACATGGCAATAACAAACAGTGTGTTGGGTTCAATTCTGGTGGCCCATGAAGGGGTGAACGGCACGATTAGCGGCCCTGAAGCGGGGGTTGAAGCGTTGTTGCAGAGCCTGCGTACGTCGCTTGCCTTGGGTTGCGAGCATTTTGAAAGGCTGGAGGTGAAACGCAGCTGGGCTGATCAAGCCGTGTTCCGTCGTTTTAAGGCCAGAGCGAAAAAAGAGATCGTCACGATGGGGGTGACGAGCGTGAATCCAAGGCAAAACGTTGGCACCTACGTGGATCCCAAAGATTGGAACGACCTCGTTGATGATCCCGACACCCTGGTGATCGACACCCGCAACAGCTACGAAACCGCCATCGGCAGCTTTGAGGGCTCCCTCGACCCCAGCACCGAGAGCTTTCGAGACTTCCCAGCATGGGCCGAGGCAAGCTTGCGCCCCCTCATGAACGACCAATCACCCAAACGAATCGCCATGTTTTGCACCGGGGGGATCCGCTGCGAAAAAGCAAGCAGCTACTTACAAAGCAACGGATTTGGTGAGGTTCTCCACCTCCGCGGCGGCATCCTCAACTATCTCGGGGAGATCCCAGAACAGGAAAGCCGATGGCAGGGGGAGTGTTTCGTCTTCGACCAGCGCGTTGCCCTCAACCATCAGCTGGAACCCGGTGTGCACAGCCTGTGCCATGCCTGTGGCCTTCCGCTTTCACCCAGCGATCGCGCCAACCCGAGCTACATCAAGGGTGTGCAGTGCATCCATTGCATAGATCGCTTCAGCGAATCAGACCGGGCCCGCTTCTTGATGCGGCAACAGCAATTCGATCAGACGCCGACTTAAGCGATCGCCAACGCTTACTTCCATCAGGAGCAATTCATGCTGCCAATCCTTTACAGCTTCCGCCGTTGCCCTTTTGCGATGCGGGCCCGCTGGGCCGTGCTCGAAGCAGGCCTGGTGGTGCATTGGCGAGAAATCGAACTGAAGCGAAAACCAGTGGAGATGCTGGAGTGCTCTGCCAAGGGAACGGTGCCGGTCATGGTGCTGCCCGATGGCACGGTGATCGACGAAAGCGAAGCGGTGATGCGCTGGGCCCTGGCCCAAGCCGATCCCCGCGGGTTGCTCCTCAGGGATGATGCTCCAGCTTTGATCTCCGAGAACGATGAGGTGTTTAAACACCATCTGGATCGGTTCAAGTACACCGACCGCTACCCCGGTGAAAGCCGAGATGAGCATCGTGATGCCGGGCTCCGCATTCTTGTCGGCTGGAGCCAACGACTTGAGCAACACCCTTGGCTACTCGGACCGGCCATCTCCCTAGCGGATGCTGCCCTGTGGCCGTTTGTGCGTCAGTGGCGTCTTGCCGACCCGGACGGATTTGAGGCCAATGGGGAGCTGGGACCGCTGCGCGTATGGCTGAATCGATTTCTGGAGGATCCAAGCTTCGAACGCTTAATGCAACGCGCCGACCCCTGGTGTGCGGGGGGCCTACAGCCCTTATTTCCAGCCGATGCCACCGCCGTACCCCTCGATGAACCCCTGTTTCACCTCGCCCTAAAGGACGACTGGGAGCAAGCTCAAGACACCAGCAAATATCAATGGTCTACAAGAGGCATGCGCTTGGACCAGGTGGGATTCATCCACTGCTCATGGCAAGAGCAGGTGGCAAAAACATTTGAACGCTTTTACGCCGATGCAGGGGATGTGTTGCTGTTGGAGATCGACCCAAAACGCTTGACCGCACCACTTCGGGCCGATGCCGTCCCGACCGGCGAACTCTTCCCACATCTGTATGGTCCCCTGCCAATCGAAGCCGTGCGTTCGATCACTCCCTACGGCAGCGATGGCTAACCAGCGTCTCAACCGAGTGATCTGCTGCGGTGATGATGGTTTGATCACTCCCGAGCCTGATGCTTGAGCACTTAGAAGCACAGGCCCGTGACCGTGGCTTGCTACTGCGAGTACAAGTCGGACGTCCGCTCGGCCAGTGGAGTTTGCGGATGGTGGTGGCGCGTCCGATCGATGCGTCGCGCGTCCAGCTGTTGGGTGAGATGAAGGGCTGGGCTTACAACGCCGAAAAGGGCCTTCAACTCGACACGATGCGGGTGATCCCCTCCCGATCGGTGGGGGTTGGGGATCTGATCTGGGCCGCCACAATGGCCTGGGCCCTGGAGAACACCCCATGCCGCCAAGCCCGACTCCTCGCCATCCGTGATGACGAACGGCAACATCGACGCCTCAAGCGTTATTTCGAACAACGCGGCTTCAACACCGTGCGGGAGGTGGAAGCTGCGCTGTGGGATTTGCCCCTACGGATGATCTGGGGAGGGGCCGGAGCGTTGATGGCGGGGACCGTGGAGACCGTGCTGCAGCGCAGCATTCGCGGCTGGGATCAATCCGCAGCGTGATAGCTACTCCGCACCAAGGGGCCGCTGCGCACCTGGGCAAAACCCAGCAATTGAGCAACCTCCCCCAACTCATCGAATTCCTCGGGAGTCCAATAGCGCTGCACGGGCAAGTGAGCCAAAGAAGGCCGCAAATATTGGCCCAGGGTGAGGCGCTGACAATCCACCGCACGGAGATCGTGCATCGCAGCAATCACTTCCTCTCGCGTTTCACCCAAACCCAACATCAAGCCTGATTTAGTGGGAGTGGACGGTGCCAACTCACGGGATGCCGCGAGCAAGGCCAACGAGCGTTGGTAGGTAGCTCCCCGACGCACCTCGCCTTGCAACCGCTCCACCGTTTCGAGGTTGTGGTTGAAGCAGACCGGCTCAGCCGCAAGCACCGTGCTGAGCCGTTCCCGTTGGGCTACCACGGCACGATCGGCATCCGCTACACCGCCCCAAAAATCAGGGGTGAGCACTTCGATCAAAATGAACGGATTACGGGCCCGAATTGCTGCCATCGTGCTGGTGAACAGGTTGGCGCCGTGATCGGAAAGATCATCACGGGCAACGGCCGTGAGCACTACATATCGAAGGCCCATCGACTCAACGGCATCGGCCACCCGTTCGGCCTCAGCTGGATCGACAGCCATGGGCGCACGGCCCTTCTCCACCTGACAGAAGGCGCAGCTGCGCGTGCAGATCGAACCGCCCAAGAGAAACGTTGCCGTTCCGGCCGCATAACACTCACCGCGGTTCGGACAGCGCCCTTCCTCACAGATGGTGTGCAGGCGATTCTCCTTAACCAACCCTTGCACGCGCTCCAATTGCGAGGCGTTACCAATCGGCCGACGCAACCACTCCGGCAGCCGTTCCGACGGCGCAATCGAGGAGTATTGGCTCATCTCAAATCACCACCTGCGGCCAGTCTGGTGAGCGAAACGGAAATTTGAAGCCGATCTGCTGGGGTCCGCATGATCAATCCATCGGGCGGCGGCCTTCGAGGGCCCTGCTGAGGGTGACCTCATCGGCGTATTCGAGTTCGCTCCCCATTGGCAAGCCATAGGCGATCCGGCTAACGGGGCAAAAGGGCTTCATCAACCGTGCCAGATACAAACTTGTGGTGTCTCCTTCAACGCTGGGCGTCAGCGCCAAGATCACTTCACTGATCCCATCCTTAGCGATGCGCTCGATCAAGGGCTTGATATGCAACAACTCCGGGCCGATGCCATCCATCGGAGAAATCAAACCACCGAGCACGTGATATTGCCCCTTGAACTCCCGGGTGCGTTCCAAGGCCAATAAATCCCGCGAATCAGCCACAACACAAATCAAACCGTTGTTACGTTCCGGTTTGCTGCAAATCTCACAGAGGGGATCGGCAGAGAGGTGAAAACAGCTCTGGCACTGGCCAACTTGAGAGCGGGCCGCCAACAAAGCGTCTGCAAATTGCTGAACCTGATCTTCGGGCTGGTTGAGCAAATGCAGGGCAAGGCGTTGCGCCGTGCGCGGGCCAATACCAGGCAAACGCTGAAACTGATCAATCAGCCGCGCCAACGGTCGAGTAAAGCCGCTCAGGAATCTGGCGCTACTGGGGGCAACTCTAGGCAGAATGGTTGAACTTGTTCTGGTTCTGATGCGGCTGCTCCGATCGCTCACCCGCTTGATCGCCTGCGTTGCGCTGGCGTTCACGTTGGGGGCTTGCGCTGCAGGACCAACTGCAGGGCTGCAGTCGTACCAAAGCCCCGATGGCCGTTTCGCCTTCCTCTATCCAACGGGTTGGACCCAGGTGCAGGTGAGCAATGGGCCGCGGGTGGTGTTTCACGACCTGATCCACAGCGATGAAACCGTGAGCCTCATGGTGAACACGGTGGATGAAAACAACGACCTCACTGAACTTGGCAGCGCTGTTGCCGTAGGCGAACGGTTACGTCGCGAAGTGATCGCCACCGCTGGAAGCGGCCGAACCGCTGAATTGGTTGAGGCTGGTGAACGCGAGGTGAACGGCCACACCTTCTACGACCTGGAATATGCGGTGCACTTGGAGGATCGCGACCGGCATGAACTCGCCACGGTGGTGGTGGATCGCGGCAGGCTGTACACACTGGCCACCAGCACCAATGAAGAGCGCTGGCCAAAGGTGCAGGATCTTTGCAACCGCGTAACGCACTCCCTCAACCTCCTGATATGAGCCAGATCAAAAGAAACTGAATAAACATCACCTCTACAGCCTCTTTCAATTCCACAAAATTTGCGACTAAATATCTTTTTCAGGCAAATTAAAAAATTAGGATTTTATATGAGTAATTCTGTTTTGATTTTTTAAGTTACTGGATCACTAATCACCATTGATGCACAGGGCAGCTGTTTGATGAGCTTGCTCGTGCGATCGCTACCTGGAATCGGAAGACCGGCCACACGACGGCGCTGCGTACGCAAAATCACCAAATCATGCTCTCGACTCAAGCGATGAATCGCTCCATCAATACCCGGTCCACGCACTAACACCGTGTGAAAGCGCTCTGCCGGGATAGCAGCTGGTCGCCAACGAATCAGTTGCTCTTCCATCCAGGTTCGATCTTGATGATCAGAACGAGGATCATGGACGTGCAGCAGAGTGATCCTCGTTCGATGCAAATTCGGGGAAGAATTAATCACACGTAGGGCTAACTCAAACTGTTCGCGAGCACTCGCGGAAAGATCTTTTATAGGCACCAAAATTCGTCCCAAAGGTTGTTGGGGTTCTCGTCCCACATTCACCACAACAACAGGGCAGTGGGCGGTGCGACACACACCATCCACGATGTCCCCCATCAACCAAGCCCGCAGTTGATCAGTACGTCCCGCTCCAATCAACAACAAATCGGCCCCCTGCTCCAACGCCGACCGACTCATCCCTCCAGGGATGTCCTCATCCAGACGCAGCAGGGTTCGTGTTGGCACGGAGAGCTCGGTGCCAATCGCTTCGGCCGTCGCTAGTCGGCCCCGTGCCGCGGCCACCGCACGCGTGAGGCCACCTCGCAACTCTTCCAGGCTGGGATTCACCAGAGCCAACGGCAACAACAGGCCTTCCCCCCCCGCAGAACCACGCACCAAGCGGGCCGCCATCCCCAGTAAACCCTGTTCGGTACCTGGGTTTGCCACAGGCACCACAATTCGCAGCGGCCGTTGCACCACCTCACTCACCCCATCCAGAACGGCGGCTTCCTCCCCAAAACTGGTGGGAACCATGCCAAGCGGAGCATCCATGAGCCGCTTCACCGAGCGTTCCGTCAGGATCGGCCCCAAGGTGGCCGTCACCACCATGACGGCCAAAACGCTATTCAGCACGGTCTGATTCAGCAGACCAGCCTGATAGCCAATAAATGCAGTCGCCAACGTTGCTGCCACCTTCGGCATCGTGAGCGACCACATCATCAAGATCTGGGGCCGCCGATAGCCAAACAACTTGCCGCTGATCCAAGACGCGAGGCCCTTTCCCCCAATCGCACCCACGAGCATTAAAGCGGTGAAGCGAAAATCCCTGAAGCTCTCACCAAGGCTGCCGAGGTCCAACAACAAGCCCAGATCGATGAAAAAGATCGGAATAAACAGCACGCCGCCAAGGAAGATCACCTGTTCTTTCACACGCCCTTCTGGCAAGACGGAGTTCACCGCCAAACCCGCCAAAAACGCACCCACAATTTTTTCAACGCCGGCCAACTCAGCGCCAAGGGAGGCGAGGAACAGCGCCACCATCACCGCGAGCACCATCCTGTTTTCGTCGTTGATTCCCCGCAAAATCAAGCGTCGGCCCAACCACCGAATCGAAACAACCACCAGCAGGGCAAAACCACCAATCCGCAACAGCAACAAGCTGAGATCCATGCCGCTGAGGTTGCCCTGGCCTAAACCCAAGCCCACGGCCAGTAACAACAGGGCGACGATGTCGGTAAAGATCGTGCTCCCCACACTCACCACCACCGCCTCATCTTTTTGGGCGCCATAGCTGCGCACAATCGGATAGCCCAGCGGCGTATGGGTAGCCATCAGTGCGCCGAGCAGAAGGCACGACACCGAGGCAAAGCCTGCCAACAGACCAATCGTGACGCCGGTACCAATCCCAATCAGCAGAATCAACAAGCCATAAATGAACGATCGACGCTTCACCCGGTTGAACTCCTCCAGGTCGATCTCCAACCCCATCGTGAACAACAAATAAACCGCACCGAGATCGGACAACAACCGCACGGTTTCACTGCCGCTATCCACCCAGCCCAAGGCATGGGGTCCCACCAAAATCCCTGCGGCCAGCAGTCCGACCAAATCGGGTAGACCCACCCGCCGAATCAACGGTGGAACGGCTGCACTGATGGCAACCAGGAGGGCAAACACCCCGAGTGGATGGTGGAAGACGTGCTCCACCGATGCCTGCATGGCCATCGAGTTGTTGCCGATCAGAACGCCAGCATGCTCCCCATTGACCTAGGACACAACGCCCTGTTCAGGAAGCGAAAAGCCGTTCACCCGCCTGCACCTGCCAAAGGTTTTGATAGACCCCGCCCATGGCGAGCAACTCGTCGTGGCAACCCTGCTCCACGATCGTTCCGTTCTCCATCACCACGATCCGATCGGCATGGCGCACGGTGCTTAAGCGATGGGCAATCACGACGGTGGTGCGGTTCTTGGTGATGCGTTCCAAAGATCGCTGAATCGCGGCTTCGGTGTCGTTATCGACCGCTGCGGTGGCTTCATCGAGCACCAGCACCGGAGCATCTTTGAGAATGGCGCGGGCTAAAGCAATCCTCTGACGCTGACCACCCGACAAGCGTTGCCCCCGCTCTCCCACCAAGGTGTCGTACCCCTGGGGCAATCCATCAATAAATCCAGCAGCTTCCGCCAACCGTGCCGCCCGCTCAATCTCATCGGGCCGCGGATCAACCATCCCGTAGGCGATATTTTCCGCCACCGTGCCGTGAAAGAGGTAAGTGTCTTGACTCACCAAGGCGATTGAGCGACGCAGATCCTCCATCCGCAGCGACTCAATCGGAAAACCATCCAAAAGAATGCGACCGGCGGAATGCTCATAGAGGCGTAGCAACAGTTTCACCACCGTGCTTTTGCCAGACCCCGTGGAGCCAACGATGCCGAGGGTTGTGCCGGCTGGAACCGTGAGATTGAAACCATGGAGCAACACCTCACGCCCGGAGTAAGCGAACTGCACATCTTCAAAACGCAGATCCCCCCGCACATTCGTGGTGGGCAACGGAAGAGAGCCACCATGAATGGTGACGGGAGCATCAATGAGATCCAGCACTCGCTGGGTTGAGGCCATCGAACGTTGGTACTCATCCAGGGTGCGACCTAAGGCCGTGAGCGGCCAAAGCAGGCGTTGAGTGATGAACACCAAAACGCTGTAGGTGCCGACAGCTAACTGACCAGCCACAGCCTGAAAGCCACCGATCAGAAGAATGGCGAGGAAGGCAAACAGAATCGCAAAGCGAATCAACGGAATGAATGCCGCAGACAGGCGAATGGCCTTGGCATTGCTATCGCGATAGGCCTCACTTTCCTTGCGTAACCGTGCAAGCTCCAACGGCTCGGCCGTAAAACTTTTAATCGTGAGCATGCCGCCCAAATTGTTCGCCAAGCGGGCTGAAAGATCCCCGGCCCGGGCGCGCACCTCGCGATAACGGGGGGCAAGCTGATGCTGAAACCGCATCGATCCCCACAGGATCACGGGGATGGGCAAAAAGGCGAACAGCGCCACTTCTGGGGCCACCACCACCATGCCGATTCCAACCACCGTCACGGTGGTGATCAGCTGCAGGATCTGATTCGCCCCACGGTCGAGAAAACGCTCGAGTTGGTTGATGTCGTCGTTGAGAACAGAAAGCAAACGACCACTGCTGTCTTGCTCAAAAAATGCCAGTTCAAGCTTTTGCAGATGGTCGTAGGCCTCGAGGCGAAGGCTGTGTTGGGTGCTCTGGGCCAGGTTGCGCCAAAGAACGTCGTACTGATATTCAAAAATTGATTCGGCAGCCCAAATCACGAAGGTGAGAAAAGCAAGCACCCACAGCTGATGCGACACCGAATGAATGCCATAGCCAGCAAGCAGAGACTGCTTGCCACGCACCACCACATCCACCGCCAAACCAATCAAGGCTGGTGGAGCAAGATCAAACAGCTTGTTGAGAACGGAGCAACTCATCGCCGCAAAAACCAAGCGGCGCTGGGGCTCCAGATGACGAATTAAACGTCTCAACGGAGCGGCTTGAACGGAAGCTTCGCTGAGAGTTGTTTTCGCCACGGTTTTCAACACAAAAGTGGGTGTACAACGGGAGAACAACCGAAGGAGTTGCAATGAACCGTTCCAGGTCGTTCAACCGCTTTCACCGTTACCTGGCGCGACAAAAGCGCCATGGACTTAAAGCAGTTTTGCCTCAATCGAGTTTGCTCGGGTCAATCATCAACAGGGATGTTGATCGACGCCGAGGTCACCTTGATCGCCTTAGCCACCAAGACGTCGTGATGGAGCTGCTGGAAAGCCAGGCCTAACGATCAATCGCGATAACCGCCGCCGCCGCCACGGGGACCACCAGAACGTTCCCGCGGGGTGGCTTTACTCACGCGAATCATCCGGCCCATCCATTCCACGTCTTGAAGGTCATCGATGGCCTTTTGCTCGTCTGCGTCGTTCACCATCTCAACGAATGCGAAACCTCTCTTACGGCCCGTTTCGCGGTCGAGTGGAAGACTGCAATTTTTAACTTCGCCGTACTCGGCAAACAGGTCAGAAAGATGCTCTTGTTCGGCCTGGAACGAGAGATTGCCGATGTAAATGGTCATGGACCGTGGAACCGTGAATGAAATCGAGCGCGTGAGCCGGTTTCGAAAACAAAGTCGAAATGGGCCGGTGGTCAGGCGTTAACCCTCAAACGTTACAGGGCAATCGCACGGAACAACACAAAAAACAAAAGCAATTCCGAAGAGCAAAGCGAATTCGATCGATCGGCTCCATTGTCAGCAGATCCTGACGAAAGGAGAACGATGGCAATGCTTCACCTCCAATCCATGCGCTGGACATCAGACGGCGAGCTCCACGATGCCGACCGAGTGATTCTGCTGAACACCCTGATCCCCCAGTGCATTCCCTCCGTACAGACCGAACTAATCAAAGTGGTCGAACGGATCGCACTCAGCCAAACCACCCTCACCCCACAGATTTGCGAATCCTGACAACGCGTCAGTGCTCAGGATTTGTAAGTTTCGGCAGCACGCTGCTTACACGTCTCACGAGCTGCGTCGATCCCCGCGCCGCCACCCACCTCATCGAGGAAGCAACTGCAGGTTTCTTCACCCATTCCTGGAGGTGGGGTTTCTCCCGCCTGTGCCATGGCCGCTTTGAACGCTGCCAGACAAAAACTTTTGAGCAAATTGTTGTCTTGGCTCGTCGCGGGAGTTGCAGCGATCAATCCCGCAATTAGAAGCGAAATCATCAAGAATCTTGTGTGATTTGCAACTCACGATTCATCACACGAAGGGTGCGCAAACTATTGAAAATGTCCTCTGGCATGCCCTTTGGGAGATCCACAAGGCTGTGATTGTCAAAGATTTGAATTCGACCAATTGAGCGGCCTTGTAAACCGGTTTCACCGGCAATTGCACCCACAAGATTGCCGGGTTTCACCCGATCACGGTGACCAACAGCAACGCGGTAGCGCTGCATATCTTCTTCAGGAGCCCGTGCCGGTCGGTCGATCCGACGTTCACGACGTTCCCCACGATCGCCGCGATCACCGCGATCACCACGGTCACGGTCCATCCGCTGGGTGTTCTGAATCCAGTCGTCATCACCTTTACGCAACAGGCCATTCGGACCAATGGCCAGGTTGAGAGCCGCCAAAGCAATTTGTTCTGGCGTGAGTTCCAGCTCCGTCGCCACCCGCTGCATCAGTTCTTGGATGAGTGCCCCTTCCTCGGAATTGCCTGCAACACCATTGGCCGCCTCACTGAGTCGTTTCCGCAATCGATCCAAACGACCCTGGTTGATTGCCGTATTACCAGGCACTTCCATCATCTCGATCGGTTGACCAGTCGCTCTCTCGAGATTTCGAATAAACCGACGTTCCCGCGGCGTCATGAACAACACCGCTTCACCGGTGCGGCCTGCCCGACCTGTCCGACCGATGCGGTGCACATAGGCCTCGCTGTCGAAGGGCATGTCGTAATTGATCACAAGACCAATTCGCTCCACATCCAAACCTCGGGCTGCCACGTCCGTGGCGACCAAAACGTCAACAGAACCGCTGCGCAAGCGTTCCACGGTGCGTTCCCGTTGGTTTTGGGGAACATCGCCGTTTAAAACAGCCACCTGATGCCCTGCAGCCTCCAGGGTTTCAGCCACCGTCAGCGTGATCACTTTGGTGCGAGCAAAAATGATCACACCCTCTCCCCCACAAGCATCCAACACCCGTTGCAAGGCCTCAAGCTTGTGGCTCATCGGCACGGTGATCGCCCGTTGCCGAATCAGCTTTCCGTCTTGATCTTTGGTTTTGATCGTGACTTCAGCTGGATCGTTGAGATAACGCTTTGACAAGCGACGAATCTCGGGAGGCATCGTTGCCGAGAACAAAACCACCTGTCGTTCCTTAGGCAGCTGCTCAAGGATCCACTCCACGTCGTCGATGAAGCCCATACGCAACATCTCATCGGCTTCATCCAGCACCAAACTCGTGAGGCCAGATGTGTCGAGGG
>Ga0209251_1001739_pt1 | contig 16028 bp, 17 predicted proteins | sample SaaInlV_100m_DNA_6_FD_184665 | JGI IMG/M metagenome (GOLD analysis project Ga0209251, IMG submission 184665) | Marine microbial communities from expanding oxygen minimum zones in the Saanich Inlet - Saanich Inlet SI073_LV_10m_DNA (SPAdes) (version 2) | ecosystem: Environmental > Aquatic > Marine... | reverse complement strand
CCATCTGGTGGAATATGACTTCGCAAAGATCAAAGAGTTCAGAGGGCTAGTAACCAGGTACGACAAGACAAATTGCAGCCATGCCGCGTGTTGGAACCTCGTGGCAGCACTCATAGCTTCAAGATGATTGCCCACAGGTCCTATAAACTGCACCCGGCTGGCGCGACATTCCAGACCAACCTTTTACATTCAGAGAGCTTTAGGAATTCTCTGGTCCATGCTTTATTATAACAACGCTCATGTTGGGCACTGGACGGAATATTTTGAAATTGGTGACGCCCCGCATGTGACCAAGGCTATTTGATGTTATAGCAAGCCATCATGATCCCGGAAATGCAGGCAAACAGACTGAGGTTGTTATGTAATGAGCCGCACCATAAAAGGTTTGACGGTCAGAAAAATGACAGTCACTGACACGTTGATATCCGGCAAAATGCGCCATGAGCTTTGGGACCAACTATCGACGAACATCTCGTGGATATCAAATGCATCCTTGACGGACGCAAGCGCAAAGGCTGGAGTGCCCTTTTGCCTGATCAGTCTCCGGTTGGCTTTGCCGAAATTAGTATACGCGACTATGCAAATGGATGCCGCGCGCAACCGGTTCCCTTTTTAGAGGGAATTTGAGTTATAAAGCCATATCGCCGTCAAGGTGTTGTGTTTGCTTTGGTAAAAACAATCAAAAGAGACCCTCAGGAACAGGGAACTACAGAGCTTTGTTCATCAGCACACATCGAAAACACCCTATCGCATTCGGCCCATCAAAGCTGGGGATTAGATGAAACAGATCGCGTTGTGTTTTTTGAACATCGCTGGTTTGAAAAGGCCGTGGATGCCAAAAAACCAGCACCGCTAATGCAAGTTCAAGATTAGGCGGCCTGCGCCTGCTCCACGTGCGACAGCGCTTCCAGAACCAATTCGGGACCACCGATATGACCGCGTTCAGACAAGACCCTGCGCCACGCCCGGGTGCCAGGCTTTGAGGCAAACAGGCCAAGCATGTGACGGGTGATCTGATTTAACTTGCCACCGCTTATCATATGCGCCTCGATATAGGGCAGCATTTGATGCACAATTTGCACCGGGTCACATGTGTGCGCCTCGCCAAAAATCGCATGATCCGCCAGGCCCAGAATATCGCTGGGTTGATGATAGGCCGCCCGCCCGATCATTACCCCGTCCAATCCGGCCTGTAAAAAGCGCTGCGCTTGCTCAAGCGAGGTGATCCCCCCGTTCACCGAGAGATGCAGCGACGGAAACATTCGCTTCATTTGCATCACAAGGTCATAATCCAGAGGGGGAATATCACGGTTTTCCTTGGGGCTGAGACCCTTAAGCCAGGCTTTACGCGCATGTACCGCAAACCGCGAGATGCCAGCCGCAGAGACTTGCGACAAAAATTCCGGCAAGACGTCTTGCGGCACCTGATCATCCACCCCGATCCGACATTTTACCGTTACCTCAACATCCACCGCCGCGCGCATGGCCGCGCAACACTCTGCCACAAGCGCGGGGGTTTTCATCAACACCGCGCCAAACGTGCCAGACTGCACCCGGTCAGATGGGCAGCCCACATTTAAGTTGATCTCATCATAGCCCGCGTCCTGTCCAAGACGCGCTGCTTTGGCCAGTTCGGCGGGATCCGACCCCCCAAGCTGAAGCGCGACAGGATGTTCCTCAGAATTGAACTGCAGCAAATGCAATGCGCCGCCCCGCACCAGCGCCGGCGCCGTCACCATTTCGGTGTACAACAGCGTGTGACGCGACATCAAACGATGCAGATAGCGACAGTGGCGATCCGTCCAGTCCATCATCGGCGCAACCGAGAGTTGTGTATTTTGATGTAAATTGTATCTTTTACTTTCAGACACTTACGTACCTTCAGGCTATAAATCCGATAACATGTGTTTTTAATGGAAAACTGGACCGACAACAATAGGCAGGAAAAAGCAACAATGGACACACGGTTTTTATCAACGGCCCGATATGACGCACGACCCATCACCCCAATAGGGTAAGTCCGTTTGGATTTTTTTAAGCATTTGTCTTTGCCTAAGTTTATGAGAAAGCTGAACGAACGTGCTATTGCTCTGCCAGTTACTAGTATCGAACAAAGCCAAAAGAGCCGGAAAGGCGTTCACATCGAAAACCCAGCAGAATTCTGAAACAACCGTCGTGAAGCACGCCTTGAAAGATCACCTTCATTGTAACAAGTGAAGAAAGGCCACTGGGCGCTGCCAATCTTTCGCCTTGGGATCGTCGTTACAAATAAAAACAACTATTCACGCCTGAATTCCGCAACGCAATCAAGAAGATATGCCTGACGCATTCGCGCAGGCTTATCAATGGGCAAGTCACAAAAGTCCCAGAACTCTTCAATATCTCTGAAATTAAATGGGTTTGTGAGAAAGGCATGCAAAAAAGGTGTAAGGAATTCTTTCATCTGAAACGCCAGACCTTCGTAGCTCTCGCCTTTTACGGGGCGACCATGGGAGATCAAATTTCGCCTGTGCATCAGATGCAAGCCAATCTGAAATTGTTCATCTCTCTCTTCAAAGAACCACGCTGCCCGCCTTAACAAGGTTTCAGAATTTTCTCTATAATGCCCCGCAGTGGCTTCAAGCAATCTCCATCCATCTAGAAATGATGCTTCAAGGTCACATTGAGCAAAAGCCGAATACCGGCGTGCAAGTGCGATTTCAGCGATGTGTCGCCAAGGAAGTTTACGAATCTTATCTCTAACCTTAGCGACATTCCTATTTATATTTTCGATGCCATTTTGGGTCGGGCGTTTCTCGACCATCCCTCTAGGCCAACGGTTATACCAGTACATCTCAACACTGATTGAACCATCAGGTTCATGAACTGTCATATGAGGGGCAAGCAAAGTCATGTTTATAGGGCGATCAGGTCCAGTTTTGAAAATGAACTTTCCCCTTCCGGACATCAATGCATATAGACCCAACTCTCAAGAAAATGCGTGCTCGGCTTGTTCGAATGCGTCAAGCAAATCAACTGCTCGGACAGAGCAAACCGCGAGAGGCAGTTCCTGAAGTCCATCCAGGATTTCATCCGGATGGTTTTGGAGCTTTGTGAACTGCTTCGCTCTTTCCAACTTGGCTCGCTTGGTGAAAGAGGATTTTGGGCTAACATTCAGATTGATGTGAACATCCGTCCACTTCCGCCGACCAGTAAAAAAACCTTGCCCTCCCCACACAGGGAATACGACTTTAAATAATTTTAGTTCATCACGCATCTTAATATTTGCAATACGATTGCAATGTTTGATGAATTTACCCTCAGTCAAATCTTGTTCGGCATTCATCGCGTCTTTTACAACGTTACGAACAAACGCATCAGATTTCCCTTCGGCAACAATGGAAGTTGTGAAGAAGCTCACATACTTATCAACAACGTCAAAGTTCTGCATGCTGATTGATTTGTCAGGATTGAGCGTTCGTTCTGTCGACAATTTTGCTAACATCAAGCCAATGTTGAAACCTTTTCTTTTTTTAATGCTCATGTCATTAATCTCAATAAAAATTTACAGTTTTACCGTTATCAGGTGTTGTAAAACCTTAAGCAATCGAACTCCCATTAGGTGTTAAATTCAGCAAAAATTCTGGAGTTAAATCTATTCTCACAATTTACAAAGTTACCCGTCTTCAATGCCAATGAATGAATTGACCAAAAAATTCGATCATCATCGTGAAGAGTGCATGCTCGCTGCTTGACATATTGCCCATTATCTGTCCAATTTGAGCAACATTTATACAATATTTTGAACAACGCGGAAAACCAAACCCTTCAAGTTACTGATTAATAATTATTTTATGATTACTCCGTCCAATCCATCATCGGTGCAACGGATAGGCGAGACGCGCGGCAAAGGTTTGGTCTTAAGGAGTTGTTCATGTCTCCGCGAAATACATCCATTCTTACCAATAATTCTCTGATGCTCTATTCTGGGCCGATTACACGTTCTTTGCACCCTAATAATAATCAGCTTAAATTTAATGGCCTTGACCCATTCCATGTCAAAATCAGATTTGGTCCTAGATCTTCGGCCAGATTGCAGCCTGCTTAAGGTGGAACATGGTTTCACTTTAGGCTGCTGGTCTCGTTGCTTCTGTTTTGCTTTGATAGATTAACGCGATGATATTCTCGGGCAGATGCTCCTCGTCTGGTAAAACGCACGGTATCTTGCGCTGTGTCGATCGGAGTTGACCCGGTGAGCGGCAGGCCCTGCGGTCCGAGACGCCCAGCACCTCACCAAGTGCTCAACGCACCGGCGGCGACGTGCAGGCTTAGCAGTTTCCCCCTGCAGCCTCGGAAAGGATCGTCTTATCACGTGTTAGATCAGACACTGCCCGCCTCAAACGCGTGTTCTCAGCCTCAAGCAGCTTCGCTCTTTCCAACGGGTCACGGCCCATGCCGCCATAGTCTTTACGCCAGCGATAATATGTCTGAACTGTGTCGCCAATCTGACCAACAGCATCCGTTAAAGCCTTGCCTTGGCCTTGTAGAACTTCAAACTGGCGAAGCTTAAGCCCTAGGTCTTCCGGTTTCTCGCGTTTGACACCCATTCGTAGATTTTCTTGCAATAGGGATACATATATCCCAGTAAGCGAACCATTTTCAGGGGCTATTACAAGGCTCTAATGTGAGCGCTTTTTCGATACTTTGAACGCATCCAGCAAGATGGGTGTAAGGCGTGAGTTATCGTCCAAATCATCGCAGACTGCTGCTATGTCCTCCCAAGGGGCGTCTATTATCGAAACATCTAGCCCCTGCTCGTGAAGCAGTGTCACCTTATTCAATCACCGATAGATTGAAACCTAAAGGCAAGCCAAACTGAACTGAATGCGCTGGCGGTGATCCAAAAGTATTTTTAGCCAAGTACATTTCTAATCAGATTGCGCGTTTAAATCTACGAAGTTGGATGGTCTTTCGAAAAACTAAACTTCAATTTTATTAGTCTAAGCTATTCTCATTGACTCTTTTATGTCCATACTTAATGTTATGAAGCATCAACATAATAAAGGACCACGCTTATAACCTTTCGCACTTTAAATCTGGACTCTCTCGATTTTCATTGGACGCGTGCTTTGTGGATTTCGAGAGCTGCCAAGTCAGATCGTCTGGGATTTTCGCCGTCGCAAAACAATTGGAAATGCTCTGCACATCCAAATTTTAGCCCGCTGTTGCGGCGATAAAAAGATAGGCCCCGCGAGAAGACTACGATTAAAAAGCTTCATTTTTCGAGACCTGAACAGCGATCATCAATGCACTACAAAAAGGGATAACAAAATGAAAATAAAATCAAAACTAATGATGGCAACCGTCTGTCTTGCCTCCATCGCGTCGTCAAGCATCGCTGATAACATCAAGGTTGGGTTTAATGTTCCCCTGACCGGGTTCGCAGCTGCGGATGGAACATCCGCTTTGAACGGTGCCGAGCTTGCTGTTGAACAGATCAACTCTGCTGGTGGGATTAATGGTGATATAATCGAATTGGTGGTTTACGATGACCAGGCATCGCCGAAAGAATCCGTGCCAATTGCGCAAAAACTGATCGAGAGCGACAACGTTGTTGCCGCAGTCTCTGGCAGCTACTCTGGGGCGACCCGAGCCGCTGCCGGAATATTCCAAGAGTCCGGCGTTCCATACATCTCGGCGTATGCCATTCATCCTGACATCACCCGTGCAGGCGATTACGTATTCCGCACATCATTTGTTGGCGAAGTGCAGGGTCGTGCCGGTGCGAAATTAGCTGGTGAAATGCTTGGCTTGAAAAAAGCGGTGGTTGTCACTCTGCAAAATGACTTTGGTAAATCTCTAGTCGCTGGGTTCAAAGAGGTTTCAGCAAACTACGGGATCGATATTGTCGGCGAGTATGAATACAGCATAAAAGATCGTCAATTTGGGCCGATTGTGTCAAAAATTCGTGCTGACAACCCGGACGTTATTTATGCCACCGGCTATTTCTTTACTGCCGGGCCCTTGGTTAGCCAACTGCGTGCAGCAGGCATCACTACGACTATAATTGGTCAGGAAGGGTACGACTCGCAAAAGTTCATTGATATTGCGGGCACAGCTGCAGAGGGAACGATCATTACGACGTCGCTAGATCGTGACTCAACCGCTGTCGAAACACAGGACTTTATAACTGCATTCGAGGCAAAGTCTGGCAACAAAACGGATATGGTTGCTGCGTCCGCTCATACAGCGATCAAGGTCCTGGCGGCAGCACTGCAATCATCCGGCGATGCGGACAGAGCAGCTCTGCGTGATGCAATCGCAGGCACACAACTGACAGCTTCGACAGGCGATATTTCATTCAACGACTTAGGCGAGGTTCAAAAATCGGTCCAGGTACAGGTTGTTAAGGATGGGCAATGGCATCACCATTCGGTCATTCATGATGCCGCTCTGCTGGCCCCTCCAACAGAGTAAGTATTGAAATTGCGTCACTTAATTAAGGTTAGGTGGCGCAATTTTCTATTGCTTTAGGTGTCAATTTTACAGCTAAAAATACCAAAAACGGACTGCCAAAATGTTGTATCTCGAATTGTTTTTTCAGGGCATCGTGCAGGGCAGTATCTACGCATTAATCGCCTTAGGTCTGACACTGGTTTACGGTTTGCTGCGGATATTGCACGTTGCACACGCCGCCTTGTTCACACTGGGCGGCTATCTTGGTGTTATAGTAACCAACGCAACAGGCAGCTTTCTTCTGGCAACGGCAGTTGCCATGATCGTCGTCGGATTTGTTGGCATCGCGGTCTATAAGTTGGCGTATGAACCTTTGCTGTCAAAGCCACCGTTCATTTCACTAATCGCATCGATCGCCCTGTTTATCGCCTCGGAAGAGATTTTCCGCATCATTTTTGGGCCCTACGGACTGTCGTACACTAACCCGCCCATGCAAGGGTATTTCGAATTGTTTGGCGGATTCTTTTTGAAATACGGTGAAGCCTTGGTGATAGTGTTGTCTGTTGTCATGTTGGTAATTTTGGGTTGGTTTGCCGCCACTACACGTCTCGGCGTGTCCTGGCGTGCAACGGTAACCGATCCTGATATGGCACGCGCTTTTGGCATCAACACACAAAACGTACGATACATGAATTTTTTTATAGGCTCGGCACTAGCTGCGGCTGCAGGTGTACTTGTCGCTATGCTCAATAATTTGGTGGAACCTTCTATGGGCAGCGTGGCGTCCTACAAAGCTTTGGCGATCATCGTTCTAGGCGGTCTTGGTAGTATCCGAGGCACGCTAATAGCGGCAATGGCCATAGGAATTATTGAATCATTTGGTACGATTTACATTGGTCATTTACTTGACCGCGACGCGTTGGCTTTTGCGTTTCTGATTGTTGTTCTGATGATACGCCCACAAGGGCTATTGGGGGCAAAATAGATGGCATATGAAATCACCCTGATTACAACAATGGCCATCAGCATCCTGTTCGCGTTGAGCCTAAATTTCATCACTGGATTTTGCGGCCAGATCAGCCTCGGGCATGCAGCATTTATGGGTGTTGGTGCTTATACATCCGCTGTCATGATAAAAGCGGGCTGTCCGTTTCTTTTAACTATTCCATTTGCGGGCACTTTTGCGGGACTGCTAGGTGTCTTGGTCGGTTTCGCGAGCCTGCGTGTCCGGCATGATTTTCTTGCGATCACGACGATGGGTGTCGTTTTTCTTTTTGTTGGATTGGTCCGGCAACAGGAATTTCTTGGTGGCGAAATTGGGATTTCGGGCATTCGCGGGTCACCCTTTGGCCGCATTGGATTTATGTGTATCTGTTTGGGCCTGGCTGCAGGATTTGCTATGTTCTCCCTTGCGATAAAACGATCCTGGATGGGCTATGTCTTTGCTTCCATCGCTGACAACGAAGATATCTCTCGGGTATTGGGCATAGATGTTTCTAAATACAAACTAATCGCCTTTGTGGTTGGGACATCCACTGCAGGTATTGCCGGCGCGCTTTACACACAACATTTTCGTTTCGTTGGCCCCGACAGTTTTGGCTTTGTTGAATCCATCACAGTTCTGGCCATGGTCATCGTGGGTGGCATCGGGTCGGTCTGGGGCGTCGCTGTTGCTGCTGCATTCCTAAGTGTGATGCCACTGCTGTTTCAGTTTGTGAATGATTTCAAAATTCTCGTCTATGGTGCCCTATTGTTTTGTATGATGAGATGGGCACCTGATGGGTTTGCTGGGATCATTTCACGCTGGATCAAGAGATTCCGGAGCACATCATGACAACAACAGTGCTCGAAGTCCGAGACGTAACAGTTCGTTTTGGCGGTGTGGTCGCAGTAAACCAGGCGTCATTGACCATCAAACAGGGAGAGTTGATTGGGTTTGTTGGCCCAAACGGCGCAGGCAAAACCACTTTGATGCGAGTGATCACTGGCATGGTCAAGGCAAACGAAGGTCAAGTTTTGCTAATGGGTAATGAACTTGCTGGGATGGCAGTGAATCAGCGTATCCGAAGCGGATTGGCACTGGCGCAGCAAATAGTACAACCTCTTCGTGCAATGACTTTGCTGCAAAACGTTGCACTAGCATGCGGAGCAGCAAAAACCGACAGCCCTTTCACAGCAATGGCGTCCTACGAGCGCGGGTCCGAAAACAAACGCGCACTGGAATTGTTGTCACAGGTTGGCTTGGGCGAAGTCGCTGACCAAGAACCCGCAAAATTGCCACTTGGATATCTCAAACGGCTTGAGGTAGCCCGCGCCATGGCTTTGAAACCCAAATTACTGTTGTTGGATGAACCACTGGCAGGATTGAACCAGTCTGAGGCAAAGGCTTTGGCAGACTTGATCCAAAACCTAAACATGGATGGGCTGACAATCCTACTGATCGAACACAACCTGCGCGAAGTCATGCGTATTTGTCCGAAGGTCTACGTTCAAGATCGGGGCCGCCCATTGGCTTTTGGTCCTACTGCGGAAATTATGGCGCGAGTTGATGTTGTTCAGGCCTATTTAGGAGGCGAATATTTCGATGTTGCAAGTCAATGATCTATCTGCAGGTTATGGCGACATAATCGCCGTGCGCGAATTTTCCTTTTCAGTCGAAGCGGGTAAAATTCACGCATTGGTTGGTGCCAACGGCGCAGGAAAGTCTTCAACCCTCATGTGTCTGATGGGGCTAGTCGAGCAGAAGTCTGGGTCCATCGTAATGGACAACCAACAAATTTCAAACGAACGAATCGAAAGACGCATCTCTGCTGGTCTTGCGATTGTTCCCGAAGGTCGGCGCATTTTTCCAGACTTGAACGTGCGCGAAAATTTGATGGTTGGCGGTCACATAGTATCAACCAGCATTATGAACTCTGGTATTGAAATGGTTTACGAGTTCTTCCCTCAATTGTACGAGCGCCAAACACAGGCTGCTGGATCGCTTTCTGGAGGCGAACAGCAAATGCTAGCTATGGGGCGGGCTCTAATCTCTCGGCCAAAAATTCTGATCGTTGACGAGCTGTCTCTGGGCCTAATGCCTAAAGTTGTTGATGAGTGTTATGAAGTTCTTAATAAATTGAAAAGCGAAAGCATCGGTATACTACTTGTCGAACAAAATACTGAACGCGCATTTAGTGTCGCAGACGATATTAGCGCGCTGGAGGCTGGCAACCTATTTTGGTCGGGCACAGCCGAACAAGCTCGGGCCAATATATTCTTGAAGGAACAATTGATGGGTGTCACATAAGACGATGTGAAATGGGTATACAACACCTTGAAAAGACCTCTGCACACTTCAGAATTCCCTCACAGTTGTAGTTTTTTTATTCTTCAGGACATCACATAGAGGGTTTAGTGGATGTTTTCAGCTGTGAGAGCGCGGGTCGGATTGCGGATCAGAATGTCTTGCGCAAAGTTGATACGCTTTTGGATCGGTCTTTGGTTTTTCCGCTTCTTAAAAGCGGTTTGAACCGATGGGGTCTGGGCCCTCACGGATATGATGAGATTGTCTTGTTCAAATGTCTGCTGATCGGCCAATGGCATGGGTTGTACCGACCCGAAACCGCACGCAAGTAGCAGAGAAATTTTTAGAGTGCTACCATTGTGGGCCTGCACACCCACGACAGGCTAGGCATGACGGAAGAGTTGAAACAGATTGGTTTGGACGTCGGTCACCGCTGCGTGGGCCGTTTGATGCGCCAGAGCGGCGTCTCAGTCCTGCGAACATGTCAACATAAGCTCACGACCGACAGCGACCACCAGTTCAAAATCGCGCCGAACGTGCTGGATTGGGACTTCGCGGCTGATGCGCCTGACCAGAAATGGGCAGGCGATCTCAGCTATGTTTGGATGCGCAAAGGCTGGTTGTATCTGGCCGTGATCCTGAATCTGCACTCCTGGCGTATTATCGGTTGGGCAGTTCGCAATCAAATGAAACGCGACCTTGCAATCAGGGCGCTGGACATGGCTATCGCTTTCAGATCTCAGCCTAAAGGCTGCATCCATCACACAGATCGCGGGTGCAATATTGTTCCCGTGACTATCAGAAAACCCTGTGCCAGCACGGGTTCAGGGCGTCGATATCTGGAAAGGAAAATTGTTACAACAGGCTGAGAGGGCAATCTTCGAATACATAATCGGGCTCTATAACCCGCGACACCGACACTCAGCACTGGGCTGGAAAAGCCCGGTCGCTTTCGAAAGAAAGGCCGCTTAAACGAGCACTTGGGACGGCACGAAAGCGCGACAGGTCCATTCGTCGAGATCGGCTTGAAGCTCCGATTTGTCTGATCGCATCCAGACGGAACATTCCCTGTCCCATCAAAATCTCAATTTGCCGTAACTTCGAAATAACCGTTTCTGGCTTCGGTCAGTTGTTTGCCAGTCATGGTCCCCAGTGTCATAAATATAATGATGGAGCAATTCAAATGGAGAGGTTTAATCGGCTGATTGCGGCTTAATCTTCAAGTGATTAATGACCGCATTCAATCTACTTTTATCGCCTGCAGCAATCACGGTTCCATCCATATCAAAAGACAGTTCAGCACCCTCCCAATTGGTAACGATACCACCGGCGCCATGAATGATCGCAGCACAAGCATAAATATCGAACGCTTCTAGACCCGCATCAATTGCAAAGTCACTGCGACCCGAAGCCAGCACACCGTATGCAAAACATGAGCCGCCGTATTGAACGTATGCAACCTGTTTTCGTATTTCGTCAAATCGTGCTAGTTGGTCTGGCGACATGAAATCACAATTGCTGCAGGTTACATAGGCCGTCCCAAGAGTTGCACAGGACCGTGTTGTGACAGGCTTGCCATTATGAAACGCACAAATATCATAAACACCGGTCCAACGATCATCGGTTATTGGATGGTCAATAACCCCAATAAATGGTTTACCTTTCCACGCCAGAGCAATCAGCGTACCGTAGACTGGTATCCCAGCAACGAAAGCAGCTGTTCCATCGATAGGGTCGAGCACCCAGACATACTCTGCGTCTATGTTGAGGTTCTCAAACTCTTCACCGTATATCCCATGGTCTGGATATTGCGAAATTATTATCTCACGCAACTTTTTCTCGACTGCTTTGTCAGTGCTGGTCACATACGACGCATCAACCTTAACTGCGACCTCAGGTAAAGTGCGTGACGCTGTCAGTAACATCTCTCGGCTAATATCAGCCAGCTTTTCAGCAAAGAAAAGAAATTCGGTATGCGGGGGAAGATTAGTTTTCATCCGTCACTTACTTTCAGTGTGAGAGTATTTGGCTTAAGAATTTTTTCGTTCGTTCGCTTTTGGGATTATCAAAGAATTCTTCTGGCGCTGCCTCTTCGACAATTTCACCTAAATCCATAAATATTATGCGGTCAGCTACAGATCTGGCGAACCCCATTTCATGCGTAACGCAAATCATGGTCATACCCTCTTTAGCAAGGTCAACCATGACTTCTAAGACCTCATTTATCATCTCGGGATCAAGCGCAGATGTCGGCTCGTCAAACAACATGATTTCAGGTTTCATGCACAAGGCGCGTGCAATTGCGACCCTTTGCTGCTGGCCGCCTGACAACTGAATTGGATATTTTTGGGCTTGCTCGGGTATCTTTACGCGTTCAAGATAAAACATTGCCGTCTCTCGCGCATCATTCTTGGAAGTATTTCGCACCAATTGCTGAGCGATCATAAGGTTTTTGACGATTGTCATGTGTGGAAACAAATTAAAATTTTGAAAAACCATCCCCACTTCACGACGTACTGCATTGATGTCCTTAACCTTGTCCGTCAATGTATTACCGTCGATTACGATATGTCCATCAGTATGTTCTTCGAGACGGTTGATACAACGAATCATCGTAGATTTTCCTGATCCAGATGGGCCACAAACCACGATACGTTCACCTTTTCGAACCTCAAGATTAACGTTCTTTAAGGCCTGAAAATCACCGAAAAATTTATTTACGTTTTGCATCTGAATCAATGGCCGGTTTTCCGGAATGCTCATGCTACTACTCCCGCTTAGTATATTGACCGAGGTATCCTTCAATAATCCCAAATAGTTTTTGCAAACCAAACGTGAAAATCATGTAAACTACTGCAAGAGATATAAAAATTTCATAAGGTGCATAAGTGTCAGCTACAATTGTTCGTGCGATACCCGTCATGTCGGCAATTGTAATGGTACTGGCTAACGCCGTTGACTTTAATAAACTAATTACGTCGTTGCTATAAGCGGGCAGCGCCAATCGCGTAGCTATCGGAGTGGTGATATAAATAAATTTTTGATGAGCGGACATACCGAGTGCAGACCCGGCCTCTAGCACACCTTTATCTACACCCAAAACACCACCACGAAGAATTTCCGAGACGTAAGCTCCAGTATTCAGGGATAGAGCAAGAATAGCGCAACCTGTTGGTTCACGTAAAATTGGCCAAAAAATACTCTCTCTGACGGACTCAAACTGCGGCAAACCATAGTAAACAATGAAAATTTGAACCAGTATCGGTGTTCCCCGAAATACATAAATGTAGATTTGCGCGGGTATATTAAGATACCACAGACCACTGATCCGCATCAACAACAAACAGATTGCAAGCAAAAGTCCCAAGACGCCCGAAATCACCAATAATTTGAAAGTTATCCCAATTCCCATCAACATTACAGGCAGGCTTTCAATGATCAACTGGAGGTCAAAACTCATTTCGCCCCCACTGTGGTGCGTTCACCGAACTTCTCCGCTCCCATAACAAACAGCGTTACAACCGTTGAAAATCCCAAATATATCGCACCCACAACAATATACATGGTAAACGGCTTGCCGGTAACAGTAATCGCTTGCTTAGCTACAAACATCGTTTCGTTTAAGCCTATGATCGAAATCAGTGCCGTATCCTTGACCAGCGACAGCATATGATTGCCAAAAGGGGGCAATGCCAATCGCCACATCTCTGGAATACGGACATAGACAAAAGTTTGAAGATCGCTCATCCCGAGCGCGCGGGCGGCTTCGATACTGCCAGGATGTACACCCAAAAATGCACCACGAAAGGTTTCGGTTGCGTATGACCCTACAATTATAGATATCGCAATCGTTCCGGCCCAAAATGGCGGGACATCAACAAACTTAATCTCAGGGTTGAAAACTTGTGCGATCGCAGTCAGTACAACCGCTGATCCAAAATACAAAAGCAAAACGACTAGAATTTCTGGTGTGCCGCGAAACACAACTGTATAGGCTCCTGCAATTTTTTGAGCCACCCTACTATTGGACAACTTGGCCATTGCTCCCAAAAGCCCAAAAATTATCATCAAAGCGAGAGAACAAAAGAACACCTTGCCAACCACAACCGCGCCCCAGAAATAATCGTCCCACCAGCCTGCTAATACGTCCACTTTTTATTCCCTGGCTTATAGAAAGTTAAGAAATTGATTGCATAAGAATTTGGCGGCAAGACGCCGTTTTACGCTTGCCACCTAATTTTCAGCTGAGTTTTAGAGGCCCCACTCATCCTTGTGTAACTTGAATGGGAAAATTTTAAGTGCATATTTTTCTAACTCGCCCGAATTGATCAGTTCCTTGAGAGCTGTATTTAAGCGTCCTTTCAGATCGTCTTCGCCTTGCCGCATTCCAATACCAACGCCAATGCCAAAGTACTTGACCTCATCGACTGTGGGACCCTTAAATTCAAAGCCAGCGCCATCTGGTTTACTCAAGAATTTCAAATGAGCTTTCATTGGGTTTGTCATGATAAGATCGACACGCCCATTCTGCAGGTCTAGGTACAATGGCTCTGATCCATCGTACAAAACAACATCGGCGCCAGGTAGAATTTCTTCAAACCAGTTTGAGTATGTCGTTGCCCTCTCCAAGCCTACCCTCAGGCCTTTAAAATTATCCGGAATAGGATTTCCAGCATCGTCGAATAAGTCCATCTCTTTTGATTTTGGCCCAAGCATGCGACCTGTAGAGAAACGGTAAGGTCCAGAAAAGTCAATTTTCTTCATGCGCTTTTCGGTAATTGACATAGACGCAATGATTAAATCGAATTTATTGGCTAATAAAGCCGGAATCATACCGTCCCATTCTTGGCAGACGAACTCAAGGTCTGCACCGATGATACGGCCGACGCCATTTGCGACATCAACGTCGTACCCTGCGAGTTCGCCGTCAGCAGTTTTGTAATTAAACGGCGCATAGGTGCATTCCATTCCCACACGAAGCGTTTCAGCGGAAACACTGCTTACCATCCCAATTGTCAGTACACTAGCAAGGCCGAAGGCCAGTTTTTTAAAAATTGGTAATTTCATTTTTTCCTCCAGGTTGTTGAACATTTTCACTCTGTATTGAGTTTTCGTCTAAGTCGTAAGAATTTCGCGCAGGATGTGATTAACTTCATTAATCGGGTTATAATAAGCCAGCCGTTTTTTACGGCGCACCCTGCCAAAATCAGATTTATTGCGTGGCGGGTTCATACCCATGATTGTAGCCATTCCAGATACCAATATATTCCATCTCTAGCGCGCCAGTCGCTTCAAAGGTTATACTTTTCTATAGCGCATCAAAACCGCTGAGTCTCGCATTTTACCATAATTTAATTTTACAATACCATAAATTAAACTTCCGGTAAGTTTTTTAAATACTGCTATATCTTACATCACAATTTAAAAAACCTGCTTATCCAAAGAAGAACTTTGGCGCGGGGTTCCACATAGTATCGCAACCATTCGCTTATGAAAAAACCGGGCCTGTGGACAATCATCTTGAAGATTGAAATGCCCGCTTAAGTGGTCCATGTGAAATGGTAATGCATAGTCGGATTTTGGTCTAAAGTTATGATGCTTTCTGGCGCAGGGGGACCGTACCCAAGTGCGCTGTGAGGTCTGACGGTATTTTAGTGCTGTCGCCATCATTCGATTAGGATTTGCGCGTCTCTGAGCGAACAGAAGATTTCACCGTTTATCGGCGCTATTTGAAAATGCTGTGAAAGACTGTCTGATGCTGGGCACGCGAAATTACTGGGCACGCGAAATGACCGCCCGATGGATAGCCTGTTTAAACAGATCGCACGAAAGACGATTTTGTTGTTTACGGAACGGAACGATTTGAGCTTGCTCGTACTCCCCTGTTTCGACGCGCTCCCATTTCTGCGTCACAAGCGCGACTGAGCCTTGCCACCCGCACCGGTTATTTCAGCCGGAACCGGTTGCGCAATCCAAGGCCCAGCAGAAACAGCAACACAAAGCCGACCACGGTTTGCACAGCGGTCATCACCTCCAACGGAAACGGCAGGCCGTTGATGATCCCTGGCTCGAAATGGACGCGCTGAAATCCGAAGAACCGAAAGATATTGGAAAAAGACAGACCCGCAGCGGTCCAGCCCGACATGCACCCCCAACACCACAGCGCGCCAGCCCCAAGCGCCCATGTCGCAATTATCCCCGCAACGGGTTGCCAAACGCCATAGCCATATTCAACACCGCGATAAAGGGTATAGAACGGGCGTTCCCACCGTCGAGAGATCCGCGATCTGTGGGTCATCTCTCGGCG
>Ga0209251_1001735_pt1 | contig 16042 bp, 12 predicted proteins | sample SaaInlV_100m_DNA_6_FD_184665 | JGI IMG/M metagenome (GOLD analysis project Ga0209251, IMG submission 184665) | Marine microbial communities from expanding oxygen minimum zones in the Saanich Inlet - Saanich Inlet SI073_LV_10m_DNA (SPAdes) (version 2) | ecosystem: Environmental > Aquatic > Marine... | reverse complement strand
TAGACGAAAGAGGTACTAGATTTCTTCTAGTTGGTAAATATGAATAGATTAATCTTTAGTTTATATGTTGAGGTGCCAGACGACCAGTTTGTAGATAATGTTGAAACAAACTTAAACACCAAGAAAGAAATGAATGATAATTACCAAAGATTAATTGATTGTAAACAACAGTACGCCGATAGTATTGGTGTTGACTTTGTTATGGTCAATAAGTATCTTGATTACTATGATGAAATGAAAAGTAAATATCCTTTTCTTACCACTTATAATATTATAAACTTTTATAAAATATTTCTTCTATATAAGTTTTCATCAAAGTATGATGAGATACTATTTCTCGACTTTGATGTTGTGCCTAATACAAAAGAAAACTTTTTTGAGGTGTGGGATTTATCAAAGGGTGTGGCCGTCTTAAACAATAATGATAAAGTATTAAGAATGAGTCAGATAACAGAAACGACACAAACAATTAGAAGTCCTACATCAAAGTATTATAACACTCAAGCTATGTTGTTTGATATGGGAATGAAAACCGAAAATGATGTAATCAATACAGGCATTATAGGTATTAATAAATCAAACTTATATAAATTAGCATACTTTAATCAGTTTGACCAAGATATGATAAAGATGACACAACTAAAATTTGATACATCTATTTTTCCTAAAAAAATAGTTGATTACTTTGGTTATGATAATGAAACTCTATTTGGTGTCAAATTAAAACAAAATGATGTACCAGTACAATGGCTTGATGATAAATGGCATTACTTCTTTGATAACTGGTTGTTTATACCTGAAGAAACAAAACTAATTCACGCAATCAATAAAAGATTTGACATAGTTTGGAGAAATATAAGTGCTTAAAATTTGTACGGTATATTTTGACGGCATTTACACACCAGACTATGTAAGTAAATTATATAGAAGTTTAAAAAGAAATAGTAAGGTGCCTTTTGAGTTTATATGTTTAAGTGATACAGATGTTGAGGCTGATTTAGTATTACCACTAAAACATAACTCAATTAAAAAACATTGGCATAAGTTAAAGTTTTTTAGTCCTAATTTTGCATATCAAGAACCAGATGATGATATTATAATTATGGATATTGACCAAGTCATAGTTGGCAACATTGACAAATTGTTAAACTATCCTGTTAAAGCTAATCAATTAGTTACCTATGATTCTTGGTGGAATACTGATTATCACGATATACCTATTAATGGTAGTTTTTATAAGTTTAAATCAGGTAGATTGAAATTTGTATGGGATAGATTTATTAGTAATCCTGAATTTTGGCAATTATTCTACTACAATAAAGGTGATGTTCACGTAAAATATTATGGTGAACAAAATTATGTTTATCAATGTATGTTAGACAAAGATATAAAGGTCAGTACGGTGCCTGGTGAATGGTTAGGTCTATATGATTATGATTATAAGAAAAATTTAGATTTACAAAAAATGTATTGTAATAAATTCAAAGCTGATTATATGATTATGGGCGATACTCATAAATATATTAAAGTTGTAAACTTTGCCGGACCAGGTAAAACTATACACGAAAGTAATGAACAATGGATAAAGGATAATTGGTATGAGTGAACGAGAAGAAAGAGCTAGAAGAATAATAGGAATGTTCTATGATTGGGACAAAGAAAGAGAAGTCCTATCAAAAATTCAAAAGTGTCAAAGAAATTGGGACTATACTAAATTTAATATTGAACACCCTACTCATAAAGAAATGGTAGAAGAACTTTTATATATTGCTGAAAACTCACCTAGTAAACAACACGAAGGATATTATGACGTATATTGGACTGCTGATAGAAAAGTAATACAAGAACTTTCAAGATATACTTGGGGCAATACTCATAGAAGAACACCACCATCTAATTGGAGAAACTCACAAGCAAATGCCAACATTTATATAATCTATGTTGCAAAAGAACCATCATCACAATTAAATTGTAACGCTGACGGAACATTAAAACTAAACACTCATCCTGAAAGATGGCATAATGCTTATATTAGTATTGGTATGTCAATGGGTTTAGTTATGAGAGCAGCTGCTAAAATGGGATTTTCAACTGGTTGTAATAAAAATATGAATGATTTAGATGGCAATGATTTTTGGGAAAGGAAATTGAATATACTTGAAGATGTAAAATCAGGTAAAAAGAAATTAGCATATGGTATTGGTATAGGTTATCCTAATGAGAAATTAGAACGTTGGGAGTCCGAAGAAACTGAACTAATGATAGGTGCAGCTAATGGTAGTAAAATAAGTTTAACAGACCAAGAAGTTAGTACCAGTCAGATTAAAGGTGGTATGAAAATGAGAAAAGCAAAAATTATTGATATAAAGGAAAATGCTGGTCAATCTTTAGAAGACCCATATGGCAATTGGCACGAAATACCAGAAAAGGCAGAATTTAAAATTAACTCATTTAGAAATAGGAACATTAAGGTTACTGAAATTAAATGAGAATAATATGTTGTAAGTTTGGTGATTATTATACAGATTGGCACGTCAAGAATCTAAAACATATGATTGACACCTATTCAGGTATTAAATATGATAAGTTTGAAGTGATTACTAAAGACCTTTATGGCAATTGGTATAACAAACTTCAAATGTATAATAAATTTAAAGATGGTCAAAATATATATTTTGATTTAGATATGGTAATATATGATAAGTTGCCCGATTTAAGAAGACATCATTTTACATTATTAGATGATAGTTGGTGGAGAGAGCCAGCACATACACCTTTAAATTCGTCTGTTGTATCTTGGACAGGTGACGTGTCTCACATATGGAAAAAATTTAAAGCAAATGATAAAGAATATTTAAAAGTATATAATAAAGGTAGTGATGAGTTTTATTATCGTGAGATTGAATATCAAACTTTTAACAAATTTTGTCCGTCAATAAAAGACCACCCTTATAAAAAACCAGAAAACTTTAGTATGGTAACTCTAGGCCAAATGCAACACCTTATGGAAAAAGGTTGGACTGGTTGGTGGTCTAACTATTTTCTTGAACAATAGTTAAAGCATTTAATAAACAATCTGATTTTGTTTTAGATTGTCTTAACTTCTTTTTTAATTCATCATTTTTAGAATCTCTGATTTTTTCTACTTCAAATAATGACAGTTTTAATGCAAACAAGTGGTCTTCATTTTCGGGTTCGTCAAAAATAGATTTTACCAATAAAGGATAAAATTTAGTATCTATTCTATTCATATCAAAGACCATACCACTCTTCTTAGCAATCTTAATGGCCTCTTCTTCAAACAATTGACGTTCTTCTTTTTTCTGTTGATAAGTTGACTCGTGCAAATCATCTAAATTTATAATTTTCAATAATGCTTGACAATCAGGATGATTAACGTCATATTCAACAATATGACTATGAGTTTCTTTGAAATCTTTTGAAGTATATAATACTTCTATAACGGTTCTTTCTTCATTGACAAAGTATGCTTTAATCAAGTGTTCTTTTAAATTTACTTCAGTTAACATTTCTCATTTCCTTTATATAGTTATATAAATTTACTTTAGGTTTCCACCCTAATCTATTTAGGGTAGTTGTATCAGCTGTATTATCCAGTCTTTCGTTTTCACCACCCATACGTCTTTCGCAATCAATCTTAAAGTAATCAACAATATCTACCAAGTCGTGAGTATGACCTGTGCCTATATCTAATACACCTTTTACATTTTCTATCATTAATATATCAATTGCACTAATAATATCATCTACGTGTATAAAATCTCTTTTATGATTTGTATTAATATATGATACATCATTTTGTAATATTTTAGGTATCAACATATTTGGTTTTGCATTAGGACCATAGACAGTTGTAAATCTCATACCTACACTATTCTCTGGTGCAATTTGTTCAAGACTATATTTACTCATTGCATAAGGATTTCTCCAAGGTTCATATGCTGTTGATGAACTTGCATATAGTATTTTAGTATCTTTAAAGAAATCAAATAGTCTTTGACCAGCAATTACATTTTGTTTCCAATATTCTTCAGGATATTGCATACTATCTCTAACGCCAGATAGACCTGCTAAATGAATAACAACGTCTGCGTTATAGTGTAAATCACAAGTTAATAAATCGTAACCTGAAATTTTATCTATGTTTATTACTGTGTGATTTTTGCTTAAATGATTCTGTAGGTTTTTACCTATGAAGCCATCACCGCCTGTTAATAATATATTCATAATTCATAATTAAGATGTTTTTTGTATCTTCAAAAAGTAAGAGTTAATTGTTGTTGGTGTTCCGTCTGGAAACTCTTGAGCTCTGTAATCGTTAGCACCAACTTTACGAGTTTGATAATTACCTGTACCGCCTGTTAATCTAGTGTCAACCATTCCAGAACCTCTGTTTGTTCCTGTACCATTGATATTATATCTAATTTTAAAACCACCAGCACTATTAATTACTTCGTGTCTCATTAATTCACTTGCAATAGTATCAATTGTAGAAATTGAGAATTCTTGTATATCATTATCACTTCTTAATATTAATGGCAATACTGAAAGTGATGGAGCAATCATAATATTTTTCTTTAGATAATAACTATTAATTGTTGTAGGTTGGTCTTGTGTTTCACCAATACCACCTGCTGTATAAGCAGCTAAGTTTGCTCTTGTATCTAAAAAAACAGCAGTTGATGAAACTAATTGTTGATTTGTACCTAATGATGATGAAGTATCTATAAAATATGTTCCTGCCTGGTCACTTGTATTTGTACCTGCAACCAATTCATCAATAACCGGTCTGACTAACGTATCTAACATATCTCCGTGATTCATTGCTTTGATATTGTTATCATCATCAATATAACAGAAATATCTTTTACCATCATCTGATTGTAGAGTTGGTGCTGAAGATATTGTTTGAGTAATTTTTGAATAGTTTACATTTACTTGTGTTGGTTCACCTGTTGAAGATTCTGGTGGAAATTCAGCAGCGCCATCATCACCTGAAGTACCATCACCTGCTCTTGTTACCATAGCGCCGGCCTGCATACGTGTATCTGTAATAGGTAATCCTGAAAGATTCCCACCTGAACTTACTACCGATAGTGTGATTGGACTTGTTTGCTCAAATTGGTATCTGAATTTATCTTTTAGTAAACCAAACATTGTATCGTCCATTTGCTGGACGTTTCCATTATTTAAGTAAACTGGTCTTACTACTGCCATTATATATCTCCATTATGCACCTGCACCATACAATGTTTTTAAGGCAACGCCTGAACTATTGTATAATACTAAACTTACAGCACTATTTAGTTTAGCAGCCGTCACTGCTCCGTCAGCTATGTTTGTTGTATTTACTTGACCAACTGCACCTGTAATCATAACATCACCTGTTGCGTCTGGAAAACTAATCACATTATCTTGTGTAGGATTTGTTACCGTCAATGCTGTTTCAAAATTATCGGATGTAGCACCTTCAAAAATAAATAATTTATTAGGCAACATTCTAATAGATGAACCAAAAGATGTTTCTCCTGATAGAGTATTAATATCACTAGCAGTACCACCTAATTCTGTTCCGTTTACAGTAATTTTATTAGTACCACCAATTGATAGATTATCACTAATTGTGACTGTATTGGAATTGTTTGATTGAATTACGTTTCCTGATACATTGATTGAACCTAAAGTTGCGTCACCGGTAACGTTAATAGCAGCGTTAATAGTGATTGCACCACCAGATTTATCATTGATAGTATTTGTTCTTAATTCACCATCAGCAGTTATATTACCACCACTTGTTGTTGCAATACCTGAAGAACCTACTGATAACGAACTTGAAATGGTTACGTCTGACGGCAATCCTACAACTACTGTATCAGTAGCTTGAACTTGTACAGTTGCTTCATTTGTTGTTCCTAAAAAAGTTAATTCTTGACCAGAACCTACTAACTGTCTTGTAGATGTTGAGTCAACTACAAAAAAACCTTCAGCAGCCGATACGAAAGTAATCAATTCGTTCATAGCGCCAACAATACTTGTTGATGAAATTGAAGAATCTAAAGCGTCAATATCACCAAAGTCTTGAGCAGCCAATGTATTAAATTGACTTCTTAAAGTTTCTAAACTATCTGTTGGATTTATTTGTCTTATTGCCATTAGCTTTTAATTACCTCTTTAATCAAATTTTTTATTTCTAATAATTCTTTCTTTAGATTATTTATTTCTCTACAAGCGCCTTTAATTTGGTCACTTTGACTTTTTCTTTGACTAATTCTTGCCATATAAAGTTGATATTCTGAAGCGTTAGTATTGATAATTGCTTTATTATATGAATCTCTTACTAAATTTGATTGCCCTTCAACTTTTAATTTATAACTCATTATACAGCCAACGCAATTGCTCTCATATCACTAATTCTTGGAGGATATGATGAATTGGTTCCTTTCATTACTATTTTAATTTGGAAAGTATTAAACTCTGATATAGAACTTTCACTATATTTGTATTCTTTGAAATCTCCTGAATTTTCTGATGGAACAACAGTTGTGTCTTCTCTGCCGGTTCCGTTGAAAGGAATCCAGTTTAAGTCATCTAATTTTCTTTGTTCTTCACCACCTGATATTCTGTAATAAACTTCTACTATTGATGAACCTCTAATGTTTGACGTTAATCTAACATCAAGAGCAGTAGTTAAGTTATCAAGTTTAATTGGTCTTGTACAGTAAATAGCCGCTGTAGATGAACCTGATGGTTCTGTATCTGCAACATAATCAGGATGATTACTTGTTGTTGGACTATTCAATCTATTTTGTACGGTAACTGCACTAATTCTTGCTAAGTCAACAACAGGCGATAGTTTAGTATTGCTTGAAATTAAACTTAATTGTGTAATTAATGATTTGTTACCATTAATTTTTGATAATTCATTTGTTTGTGATAATACATATTGAGGTGATGTAAAGTATATATTATCTCCAGCAATTACTGAAACTTCATTTGCTGATGTTGTTCTTAAAAATTCTGTTTCTGAACCGTGAACCGATTTACCAGTTGTAGGTCTTAAAGTATATGAAATACCTGTATCAGGTAAAGTCATAGTTTGAATACTTAAATTTAATAAATCAAATGCTCTGTTTTGTGAAGCCGTTATATCTGCACCACCAATATCACCTGTTGCTGTTGCATTTGTAGAACTTTTCGATTCTATTTCATAACTGTCAAGAGTTATATTTGAAATTGAAGTATATGTTCCGTTAATATCTGCACTTGCTAATCCATTGTAAGTACCTGAAGGCACACCTGCAATGATAACACTATTAGTTGTTCCGTGCATACCGTGGTTTGGATGTGAAACTCTAATCTTTTTATAACCAGATGTTGTTCTTAAAGAATTAGTTTTTAATTTTCTTGTTGGTAAAGTATCATTACCTAATGTTAACTTACCTGTGTTTGCAATGTCAAACTCTGCACGTTTAATTTTAAACTTAATGTCTTCATTTTGTTCAGCAGTCCAAGTAGAACCGTTTTGTGATTTGAACATAACACCGGCATAAGGTTGTTGTGATATTGTTCTATTAGAATTAATTTGATTTTCACCAATTCTAGCAACCCAAGCATTATAATCTTGTGAGTTAGCCAATAGTACAAAAGAGTATTCAACATTTTCTTGAATATAAATTGGACTAGGGAATGTAAACGTTGTAGCAACTGAACTATCAGCACTTGTGTTTACTGCACTAGGATTTAATGTCACTTCACCAAAAGGTAAAATTGTAGTTGAAGGATAACCGTTTGTGACTTCTCTAATTTGTAGAGTAATCGGAATATTTGCGTCTTTAGATTGAAAGAAACAATCAAGTGAAGTTATGAAAACTCCTCCTGGGTCATCAACTAGGAATGTTTGAGCAAGAGGATCCCACCAACCAACCTGTGTTGTAGTTGTTCGTGTTGATGTTCTTGCAATGTTTCTAGTTTCGGTAACATTTGTTCTTACAAGTCTTGGCTCTCTTGTTGATACAATAGTTTCTTGTACTGTATCTAAAGTACCTCTTGCTGTGTAGTCTGCTTCACCAGCAGTAGCAATTTGTGAATTTCTATCATCTGTACTTGAAGCTGTTAATCTGAATACTCTTGTACCTGTTCTCCATCTTGGATTAGAATCAATCGCTGGGTCAGGAATTGCAAACGTACCAGATACTTCACCTTGAGCATTTGAAATAATATTGCCTCCTAATGAACCACCTGTTGGTGTGATATATTGGTTAATATCTTGGTCATCAAAGAAACCATATAATCTTGTATTAGGTTTAAATCTAGCACCTGTGAAATTTAATGTTCTACTTCTAATGAAAGGAATAAATGCAACATTAATAACTTTGTCACCTAATGAATTTCTAACAACTTGAGGAACTAAAACACTTCTAACACCTGTTCTAGTTTGATTGACTTGTTGAACAGTTGTAATTTCTTGTCTTTGTAATACTCTTCTTGGAACACCTCTAGCAAATGTTTGTTCTCTTATCTGACCACCAACATTTCTTCGTGTACCATCAATTGGTTGTCCAGCCCACATATCTTGCCATTCATTCCAAACTGTACCCATTTCTACTTGTGCTAAATTAGGATTTCCTAGGTTTGCAACCATAGTATCAAAGGCACCATTTTGGTTAACTAATAAATCTGGAGCTCTTTCTGTTTCTTTCCACTCATCTCCTGGTGGGTCTAAATCAATTGTACCAATCCAAGTAAATACGTTGAATGGGTTTACGTTAATAAATTTACTTGCAAAAGGTTGGTCAACAAGTGTTGTTTCAGAATAAGGTAATGTAATAATATCACCTGTCTTTTGATAATTTGAAGATACTCTATCTTGTTCAGTAATCAAAGCACCATCAGCAAAACCTTTATCATCTGTTTCTACTAGTTGTATTGCGTCTTCTTTAAATGTTGGTCTTACTTGACCGTTTGACATATCCATAGAACATTTGTAATCTAAATTACCCACGTCACCAATACCGTGACCTGTAAAGTTATCTACCACAAATCCGTTTTTAAATCTATCAAATCCATCTGCGTCTTGAATTTGTAATGATTGAGCATTTTGTTCAAGTAAAGATAATTGAGTATAGTATTCAATATTTTCAATTCTATTTTCTAACTTACCAATATCTCTCATTGTATAACGTCTATTATCTTGTCTTTCTATTTCAACTTCTTCAACTGAACGAGAATAAGGTGCTAATGATAATGTGTATAAATGCATACCACTATCTAAACCTTTTGGAACTTGTGGGTCAAGAGAAGAAGCTCCCTTAACTATCTTAAATTTACCGTCTTTGTCTAAAAATACTTTATCAATTCTTGATAAGTAATATTCAAAATCAACTGTTATATCTTCACCAAATTTTACGACATCTATTGTTGAAGCGCCTGTGCCATCAAAACTTCTATCTTGATTGCCTGAATTAATTGTACTTGCGTCATCCACTCTAGGTCTAAAGTCAAGTGAATCACTCAATCTATATTCTTTACCTGTTGTATCTGAAAGATAAGATGGTATTGATGTATATTCAACAACACCTGCATAAGAGTCAACATCAAAATAATCACCTGCACCGTGAGAGAAGTAATCAAACTGAATTAATAGTCTTCCAGTTGGTGCCAATGCACCGGTTTTTAGTTTTATTCTACCAATGTCATAGAAGTTGTCTCTTTGACCATTGTCTAACTCAAATCTATCTGTGACATCTGTATCTCCTGATACTGCGTCTGTACTAAAGTCAGCAGACATCTTAATAGAATCTAAATTTAGAATATCAGCTTTGTTTAATGATATAATACCACTTTGAATTTCTGATTGATTGTTTGCTTGATATGTAGTATTATTTTGTAAAGTTTTTGTTTTTGAATTTGCAATAGAACGATTTACTGTTGCAACAATTTTTAAATCTGCGTCTGCATAAGCAGTACCAAAATCAAAGTCTAAAGTTTTACCTGTTGGCGAACCTGATAAAGTAAAGATTGGGTTGCCGTTACCATTGTTACCTGTTAAACTTAAAATATTACCTGTTGCACCAACAGAAGCTGAGTTTGCATTAATAATAGAAACAATGTAATCACCTTCAAATAAACTTGCAAAAGTTTCATTATTACCTGCTGAAATTTGTCCTGTACCTGAAGATAAACTAATAGAGAATTGTCTTCTTACTTTAAAGTTTGTATCAGATAGTCCGGAGTTTGAAGTTGTTTTTAATGTTTTGATTGCGTCATATCCCATTTGGAATATTGCAATATTTTTATTAGTATCTTGTAATTTTGCTCTTTTTCTAATTGCGATAGCAGATACGACATCATTAACATTAGGTATTAAATCAACTGTTTTAAATAAAGTGTCCGATTCAATTGCTTCTACGATAGTAGTTATAACATTACCTACTGTATCATTAATTTGAACTGAGTCACCAATTTTTAATTCTGTTGTAAATCTTGTTCCTGAACCTCTTACTACATAAGTATTTTTTGTAGCACTTACGTTACCTGTAATGGTAACTTGTTCACCATAAGTATTTGATAAATCTGTGTCTGCTGTATAGTTAGGAGTACCAGGCTGTCCAATTTGTTTTACTGCTGAAAATTCAAAGTGTCTTGCGCCTTTAAATCCAACAACATCATTTTGAATAGTTGCTGTGAATCCTGAAGAAGAACCTGTGATTGTTTCACCAGCACTAAAAGCACCTTGAACATTTGCAACAATAACTGTTCCGTGTTCTACGGTACCACCTGTTCCACCTGTGGTAACATTAATTGGTGTTATGCCATCTGCGTCATATAATTCAAATCTGTCATAAGGACCTGCACCTGCTGGACCTAAACCTCTTACTGTATATGTTCTAATACTTGAATCTGTAGCAGTTGAATCAATTGCCCAACCAGTCACACCTGAAATTCTTACTTGTTGACCATCAATAAAATTATGATTTGATGAAGTTATTACAACACCAGCTGAGCCTGTTGTTATACTAGCAATTGAAACTGATTCTGTTGATGAAATACTTTGAACAAAAGCAGTAGAGTTTGATGAACTTCCTGTAATTTTTTCACCAGTTGTAAATGCTTGTGCTGTTGTAATGTTTAAGTGTGTAAACATTTCAATATCAAAAAGATAATTTTTAAATACTGTATTTGTTAATGCACTTGAAGAAAAAGTAAAACTTGATGGTGTTCCTGTTGCATATTCAAATCCTCTTGACTTAGCACGACCAATTTGATTAGTTGCTGTTCCTGTTCCATTATTTTCAGTACCTCTTGTTGCCGTAGCTGTATCATATAAATTAAGACCTTTAAATGATTCAGTAGAACCTGATACAAAACCAACATCTGGAGAACCATAAACATTATTTACATAAACAAAGTTACCAACATCAAATTTTGTACTAAAATTATTTTCTGTATCAAAATCTCTCGCTTTGTCTAATTCAACATAAGTTGTTGCAAGAGTTTCAATTTCATAACCTTTAACATATGCTTTACCTGGTGCTAGACCTAATGCAAGTTTAGTTTCTAAACCACCATTAGCTGAAGTGTAAATACCTCTGTTATTACCAGATTTTAAATGTTCTCTAATATCTAATTCAAAATCTCTTATTGAATAATCACCTGATTCATCAAATGTTCTTCTTGCTAATGTATCTTCTAATACTGCATATTCTGTTGTTCTAACTTGGTTTTGAATAATACCAGCTTTTAATCTTAACAATTCTACAAAGTTATTATCTTCAGCAGAAGCTAAACTTAATTTTTTAAGTGTTAATTGAATTTTAAATCTGTGAGCACCTGGAGCATTTGTATTAGATACGCCTTGTGCATTATCTGTTAAAGATGGCTCTTCATTAGGAGTGACAAATGATTCAACAACTTGTAAACCAACTCTGTATGATGGTGTGTTAGAATACTTATCTAGTATAATTGTTTGTTCAGTTACCTCTACGTGAAATCCATTTATGTAATATACACCTGCACCTATGTAGGAGGCCGCACCTGTATGACAAGAAGTAGCTACGGCAGAAACCGTGGTAACTTGTCCTTGTAAAGTTGTTGAAACTGAAATAGTTTCTCCAGCAGTAAATGATGTTTCTGTACTGTTTGTTCCTGAATCTATGTATTTAACATATAGTGTATTAGGGTCAGTACCATCTGTTGCTGTTTGATTAATAACTTTTGCTTTAACACCTGAAGTTTGTCCTGTTAGTGTCAAACCGATAAAGTCAGCTAATGTGACACCAACTGCTTGTGAATCTGTAAATGAAGTTAATTTAACTGAATAGTAATTTAGGTCGTAACCTATTTCACCAGGAATAACCATTGCACCTTTTTCAAATAGATGGTCAGAAACCCTTTCTATTTGATTTTGCAAAATAGATTGTGATTGTGTTAACTCTCTCGCTTGAACGGCAAATGCTGGTCTAAAAAGTATTCTATGAAACTTCTTATTTTCAGCAAAATCATCATAATAGGGCGAAAGGTTAAAATCAGTTGGACTTGGCATAGTCTTTTATTCCCCTTAAAACTCAATTATCAATTTAATATTTTCTGTCTGGTCAGCAGCTCTTGTTATTGGCGCTCTGTTTTCCACGTATAAGATATCACCACTATCGTGGTCAATTTCTGGTACTGAATATCCACCAGCAATAACAACGTTGTTAACTGTACCACTTGTAGAAACTGGAGTACCTGTCGCTGAACTTGTTCCTGTGATTACATTGGCACCACTAAATGCTGTTTGATTTCCATTTGCGTCAACACCTTCATCATTATATTTTGTTTGTACATAGTATAATATAGAGTTAGTTGAATCCCATTCTACTACTTTACCAACTGCACCAGTTGAAGCTTGTGAAATTTTTTCATCTACTGCAAAAGTACCTGAAGTACCTGTTAACTGAATAGCTTTAGTTGCTCTTAATGTTGTTTCTGTTGCAGCTGAACCACCTGATTTTGGGTCTCTAATTAAACATACACGTCTAAAGTCATTAGCAACGGTAACATCACCAGTATTTGCTGATTCTGTTCCTTCTAAACTTACGTTTGTCATAACAAAGAAAGCACCTAATTCGTGTACTGCATTAAATCCGTGTCCGCCTTTTGGTGGAATGATTACATCTAATTCTGCACCAACAAGATTAGTTGCACCTGCAGCTATGATTTGTGCATTTGAAATTGTAGCAAAAGTATATCCTGAACCTGCACTTGTCACAGTCACAGCTGTCACAGCACCTGAAGTCACAGTTACCGAAACAACACCACCAGTACCATCACCTTTAATTGCGATACCTGTATGTGTGCCGTCTGCACCACCAGAACCTGGTGTTTTAATTTTAATAATGTCAATTGAACCATCAATAGCATTACCTGATACTGAAGAATTTGTTGAAACTGCCATAAAGTCTGTTGATAAGAAATTTGATTGTTCAGAAGCAGAAAGTGTGTACATATATTTCCATCTGTAACCATCAGCAGTTGATAGAATAATTGATGTATTTGTACCTGTAGGTTCTACTGTTGAAATCGCATTATTATTGTTATCTAAACATTTGTAAACATTTCTTGCCGAGTTTAACACATAAAAACTTGCGTCATATAAATTGAAAACTCCACTATTAGATGATTGTTGGTTTGTTGTACCAGTAATTCTTTCACCATAGTCGTGTCTGTAAATATCGTAAGTTGTGCCAGTTGTCCAGTTTCTTCTAGGTGCCACGAAAGCAACATCTGTATTTGTTATTTTTTTAACTGCTAATAAGTCATCATAAGTAAGAGACTCAATATTATTGTTATCAGACGGTGTTAAAGGTATTACGTCTGTACCTTGATTATCTGTTCTACCATCCGCTCTTGTAGCAGTGTTAAATGGTGTTGGTCTACCAATACCTAGATAATACGTGTTTCCTGAAGCTTCAGAGAAAGACTCTGAAAACTGTTCGGAGTTGTGAATTCTAAATTTATTTGTTATAATTGCTGGCATTTGTTTCTTCCTTAATCAATATTTATAAGACTTCTCACTATGTTATGTTAATTGTTCCGTTCATACCGCCGTGGGCTGTACATTGATAATAAAGAGTTGCTGGAGTATCCATAGATACGTGAAATATGATTGCTCCTGAAGCACCTGCATTATTGGTAACTCCTGTATTATAAGCAGTACCACCGGTTCCTGTTGTTGATTGTATTCTGAATGGGTGTGAACCACCAGAGTTATTAATAAAATAGTAAGTTTGACCTTTTTTCAAGTGTAATGCTGGATTATCACCTGAAGTAGAAGGAAAACCTGCACCTGTAAATAAGTATGCACTTGAACCATTTGCTGTTACCAACAATTGTGAAACTGGTGTTGTCGCTTGTACCCAATTTGTGCCATTATAAACTAATGACATACCTGCTGTTGGCGAACTATTTACTACATCTGTTAAATCGTTTAATGCACTTGCACCGCCACCTGATTCAGCTGATGGTTCAAAACGACCATTTGCTGATACCCATTTTAAAACGTGGCCGTTAGAAATACCTGTAATCGTTACGTCAGCGTGTCTTGATACTGAATCATTCTCCGTTAACATATTAATGTAACCTGATTGTGTAGCAACAAAAGGTTTTAATTGTGTTTCATCTAAAGCAAATAAACCAGAGTAGTCTGTTGCTGTAGGGAATGAGGCCTGATTAGAAAAGTTACCTCTAACTTTAGAACCTGAACCAGTTGTATCAATTGTACCCGTTCCTGATAATGAAGATGAACCAGTTAAATTTAAATTTCCTGCTGACGATAATGTTTGGCCTAAAGATACTGAACTATTACCAATTGTTATACTTGAATTTGCTAAATTAGCATTTGTGATACCTGCACTACCTGATAAGTCAGAGTTAGATAAGTTTGATACGTTTAGAGTTACCGTATTACCTGTAACCGAACTTGATACTGAACCTGTACCTAAAATAGATAAAGTTTCACCGAGTGGTACGAAATCTGTTGTAGATGTATTGTCTCTAATTGTAATACCACTATTTGATAAACCAGAATTAGGAATATTTGTAAATGTGTTGTCTGCACCACTCATAGACTTATTAGTTATTGTCTGTACTTGGTCAGTTGAAGCAAAGTCTGTTCCAGATATTGCTGTGTTGAATTCTGTTAAATTACCTGTAATAGTATTATTAGTTAATGAAATTGATTTGTTAGTTAATGTAGCAGAAGCTGTTGCTGTTAATACTGAAGCATTAACTTTAATTTGAAATTTACCACCTGTAATAGTAGTATCAATACCTAAACCACCCTCAATAGTAATAGGGTTACCAATATTCGTTCTCAACGTTGATGACGTATCGTCAGCAAAGTCAATGTATGGGGTTAAAATGGTTCCGTTACCCAAATTTGAATATATCTCATCAAAGTTGTTGTTTATATAAACTGCACCAGTACGTAGGTTATCACCTGTACCGTCATTCGGACTTGAACCTGTATTAATTGTAAATTTTGCCATATTAATTCTCTCTACTATTTATAATGATTTTATGGTGTTGTATCATCAAACGTTGCTGTTGTTGAACTGAAATTGGTTACTGTGTTAGAAAAGTCGTTCTTATTAGAAGCAAATTCACTAGGTATAGTAAAATATGTTTTTAAATTTTGACCATCAGGATGTGAAGTCGCAATAAAAGTTGCTGGTTGGCCATCTAATCCTGTTCTAGTACCAATAATTTTAATATCATTAAAGGCCTCTACCGTAAATCCTGGACCTTTGAATATTTGTTGAATATTTTTATTTAAAAATGCGTATCTTGGTCCTGCGTATGCGTGACCTTGTCTAACGTTATAAGTTTGTGTATTATCTGGAATATCTCTTCTAACTCTACTTAAATAATCTAGGTTGGTATCTGACCTTAAAGTCAAGTCTCTAGTATTAGCTGTAAAGTGTTCAGTTGTAGATGTGTCTGAATCAATAGCACCTTTTAATCTTGCATTTGCTCTTAATGT
>Ga0209251_1001728_pt1 | contig 16056 bp, 12 predicted proteins | sample SaaInlV_100m_DNA_6_FD_184665 | JGI IMG/M metagenome (GOLD analysis project Ga0209251, IMG submission 184665) | Marine microbial communities from expanding oxygen minimum zones in the Saanich Inlet - Saanich Inlet SI073_LV_10m_DNA (SPAdes) (version 2) | ecosystem: Environmental > Aquatic > Marine... | reverse complement strand
CAAAACTTCAAAAATATCAGGTTGAAAAATTAGAGTGTTTGTTAAATTCTAAAGAATTATCTGTTTCTAAGAATAAAAACTTTAAAAAAATTCAAGAAGTTTTGGTTGATAATTTTAAAAATTTACAACTTGCTCCCTATGTAGTTGAGGAGTTAGTTCAATCTCATTACAAAGAGAATAAAAAAATTGTATCTTTAGAGGGTGTTTTATTGAGACTTGCAATGGATAATAAAATTTCTCGAGAAGAATTTTTAAAATATTATTTAGGAAATGAAATTAATCCAAAATTTGAATCTTTTTTAAGGGAAAATGTAATTTGGAAAGCATTTTTCAAAAAATTCAAAAAAGACTTTGCGGAAATAAGAGATAGATTAGTAGAATTCAGTAAGAAAATTGGTTTATCCGTTGGTGAATTTAAAAAATTGGTAAGCAGAATACAAAAAGGTGAAAGAGAGTCTAGAGTTGCTAAAAAAGAAATGGTTGAAGCAAATTTAAGATTAGTAATTTCAATAGCGAAAAAGTATACAAATAGAGGTCTACAGTTTTTAGATTTAATTCAAGAGGGCAATATTGGTCTGATGAAAGCTGTTGATAAATTTGAGTATAGAAGAGGATATAAATTTTCTACTTATGCTACTTGGTGGATTAGGCAAGCAATAACAAGATCTATAGCCGATCAAGCTCGAACTATTAGAATACCAGTTCATATGATTGAAACTATAAATAAAATTGTAAGAACACAACGTCAGATCATGAGTGAATTTGGCAGAGAACCAACACCAGAAGAGCTAGCGAAAAAATTAGCGATGCCTTTAGAAAAAGTCAGAAAAGTATTAAAAATTGCTAAAGAACCAGTCTCACTTGAAACTCCAGTTGGAGATGAGGAAGATAGTAGCTTAGGAGATTTTATAGAAGATAAGAATGCCCTACAACCTTTGGATACAGCAATTCAATCTAATTTAAGTGAGTCGACTACTAAAATTTTAGCTTCTTTGACACCAAGGGAGGAAAGAGTGCTAAGAATGAGATTTGGAATAGGTATGAATACAGATCATACTTTAGAAGAAGTAGGTTTACAGTTTTCAGTTACCAGAGAGAGGATTAGACAAATAGAAGCTAAAGCGCTGAGAAAACTCAAGCATCCAAGTAGATCAAAACAATTAAAAAGTTTCTTAGAAAAATAATTATTTGTGATATAAGAAAGGTTCTTAAGGGCCTGTAGCTCAGTTGGTTAGAGCAGTACACTCATAATGTATTGGTCCCAGGTTCGAGTCCTGGTGGGCCCACCAAATTAATTTTCAGCGAACTCAATTAGTTTCTTTATAAGAATATTTATATCGTTGTTATTTGAATTTAGTATAGATGCAAATTCTTCTTTTTGTGTTCTGGCTAAACTTAGCCCTTCAACTATCAAGTCTCTAATAAGTGGTTTGTCAGGATTTTTTGTATAAACTCTCCAATCAATTTTTACCTCAGGTCCACCGTCATCAGGTGTAATTTTTGAACTTACAATTGTATAGTTAGAACTCTTTTTATCAGCATCAAGAATATCAAATTTACTTGACGAGTAATCAGTTAGTCTTGAAATCAAGCTCTTTAAAAAATATTTTTCAAATGCTCGTTGGTATTTATTTATACTTTGTTTATCAGAAGATTTTCTTAATTCACCTAAAGTGTATAAACCCAATGCATTAATATCTACATTTTCAAGAGCAACTTTTTCAATGAAATCAGCTTTATCATCTTTGTTTAAATTTCTATCTGATAATTTGATTAAAGCTTCACTAACTAGCTCTGAAATAAATTTTTCAGGATTTGAACTATAAGCAAATAAGTAGCTTTGAAAAATAAATAATGATGAAATAATATAAATGCTGAGTTTTTTCATTTCTTATTTTAATTATCTAGACTTCCCCAGTCATCCTGAGTGTCGGTGGAATTTTTAATTTTATTTTCTCTATCTTGTAGATAAATGCTTTTAAATGAAGAATATAAATCAATCGAGTTTTTCTCCAAATTTTTGAAATTAGATTCATTATCAGCTCTAAAATCAACTGCCCCAGTTCCTCTAACTGTAAAGTAATCCAACTTGTTACCTGAAATACCAAACAGTTCACGCTCTCTAATTGTTATGTGGGCAAAAGGGTCAACAAAACTATCAGCAATCAATCCTACAGCATCTCTTGCTGTGGTAGGCCCAAGGATTGGAAGAACAAAATAACAGCCAGTTCCTACACCATAAGAACCTAGTGTTTGACCAACATCTTCTTTATGAGGTTTCAAACCCATTTTTTCTGCTGGGTTCAACAAACCAAAAATTCCGACTGACGAGTTAACTACAAAGCTTCCAATCGAATGCCCGAGTTGCTTAAAATTACCTTGCAATACATTGTTTGGGATAGATAAGAGCGTTCCAATATTTGATGTAAAATTACTTGTACCAGTTTTAATTGGATCTGGAAGCTTATTATAACCCTTGGCAATTGGTTCTAAAATAGCATCATCAAAAGCCATATTAAAATTGAATAAAGCTCTGCTAGTATTTTCAAAGCACTCTTCAGTTGCTTTTGCGTTAGAGATTAAGAGACCAGTGATTAAAAAGATGTAAGAGATTTTTTTAATACTCAAGAATTTCATCATAATAAAGTTATATATATACATTTTATCTATATTTCATATTTAATTTAGCTTAAAATTTATTAAAGTGTTAAATTATACAATTCTTATGAAAATTAAAAGAAGCCTATCACCAAATTATTCAGATAAAACAAGGCAAAAAGAGAGAATAAAATTCGTGATTATTCACTACACAGGAATGCAATCTGAAATTGCATCAATAAAAAGGTTAAGAAATAGTAAGGCAAAAGTAAGCTGCCACTATTTTATTAATAGAAAAGGCGAAATCACTCAGATGGTTAAAGAAAATAAAGTGGCTTGGCATGCTGGAAAATCAAAATGGAAAAATTTCAATAATTTAAACGACAGCTCTATTGGCATCGAACTCGTTAATAAAGGGCATGAATTTGGTTACCAAAATTTTAGCAAAAATCAAATAGCAAGCTTAATTAGTTTATGTAAGTTTTTAAAAAAAAAATACATGATAAAAAAAGAAAATTTTTTAGGCCATTCAGATATTGCTCCATTGAGAAAATTAGATCCTGGAGAAAAGTTTCCTTGGGAAAAATTAAATAAATTTAAACTTGGACGATGGTATAAGGATGATAAAAAAAAATTGAAATTGACCAATAAAAAAGGGCTAAAAAACTTATTTTTTAAAAATTTATATTTAATTGGCTATAGATACTTCCATGTTTTTATAAGAAGAAAAAAAGACAAATTAGTTGTAAAGTCATTTCAGCAACATTATCTTCCAAATAATGTGTCAGGCAAAATAGATAAAAAAACCTATAAAATAAGCCAATTTTTAGTCAATTCTTCTAAATAACTTGATCAATTAGCTTTAATCAAATAAATATTGGATGCTAGATAATTGGATTGTTGCTGTTAGTTTTGCTAACAGAGGAAAGTCCGGGCTCCATAAAGACACAGTGCCAGTTAATAACTGGCGAGGGTGACTTCAGGGATAGTGCCACAGAAAATAAACCGCCTTATCAAGGCAAGGGTGAAACGGCGAGGTAAGAGCTCACCGGTTTTTTGGTAACAAAAAACGCATGGCAAACCCCACTGGGAGCAAGGTTAAATAGAGAAGACATTGTGTGAAAGCACTAAAAACCGTCTTTAGTTAGTCTTCTGGGTTAACCGCTTGAGCTTAAGTGTGAATTTAAGCCTAGAGAAATAACATCTTCAATGACAGAACCCGGCTTACAGATTATCTAGCAAAAAACTTCTATTCTAAATGTTCTTCTTTTGTACTTTTTCTAGAAATACAAACTTATTGACTAATTTTAAAAAACCCATACTATCCCAAATAATCCCATAATAGAGGATGCATTGAAAAATAGGAGTTATTAAATTTTTGAAAAAATATGTTTTTATCAAGTTACGAAAACAAAATAGACAAGAAGGGAAGGGTTTCTGTGCCAGCTACATTTAGATCTTATCTAAGTTCAATGGGTTATAATGGCTTTATAAGCTACCCATCATTTAACCACTCGGCTTTAGAAGCTTGTTCTCAAGATAGAATAGAAAAACTTTCAAATACAATAGACTCTTTAAATCCATTTGAAGAAAAAAGAGATTTTTTTGCAACTTCAATTTTATCGGAAAGTGAAAATTTACAGTTTGATACAGAAGGAAGAATTTCGCTCACAGAAAAATTACTAAAACATGCAATGATTAAATCTAATATTTTGTTTGTAGGTCTTGGAAAGACATTCCAAATATGGGAACCAAAGCACTTTGAAAAATTTAAAATTCTAGCAAGAAAAAAAGCATATCAAAATAGATCTAATTTAAAATGGGAAAATAAACAAAAGGGAGAGCTATCATGAGTATAAATATCAGAGGAGGAGAATTAAAAGAATTAAAACCTAGAATACTTGTTTTAGGAGTTGGTGGTGCTGGTGGTAATGCAATTAATGCAATGATTGAGTCTGGTATGGAAGGTGTAGAGTTTGTAGCTGTCAATACAGATGCTCAGGATTTAAAAATGAGCAAAGCTCATGCAAAAATTCAAATTGGAATGAATTTAACAAAAGGATTAGGAGCTGGAGCTAAAAATGACATTGGTCAAGCTGCCGCCGATGAGTCTCTTAATGAAATTATGAATTATATGCAGGGTGCGAACATGGTTTTTATTACATCTGGAATGGGTGGAGGAACTGGAACGGGGGCATCTCATGTAATTGCGAAAGCTGCTAGAGAATTAAATATTTTAACTGTTGGAGTTACAACTTTACCATTTTCTTATGAAGGCCCTAAAAGAATGAGAAGAGCAGTTGAAGGTTTAGAAGAATTTAAAAAACATTTGGACACAGTTATAGTAGTTCCAAATCAGAACCTCTTTAAAATTGCTAGTGAGACAACTACATTTGAGGAGTCATTTAATTTGTCAAATAATGTTTTAAAACACGGTGTTCAAAGTGTTACTGATTTAATGGTTAGACCTGGAATGATTAATCTAGATTTTGCAGATGTAGAAACTGTAATGAGTTCAATGGGTAAGGCCATGATGGGAACAGGAGAGGCCGAGGGAGAAGATAGAGCTATGGTAGCGACAGAGATGGCTTTAAACAACCCATTAATTGACGAATATTCTCTTCAAGGTGCAAAAGGATTATTAATAAATATTACTGGTGGTAAAGATTTAACATTGTTTGAAGTAGATCAAGCAGTGAATAAAATAAGAGCCGAAGTAGATCCAGAGGCAGAACTAATATTTGGTGCAATTAAAGACGAAAATATGAACGGAAAGATTAGAGTATCAATAGTTGCAACATCACTAGATGGATATAAATCTGAAAATAACACAGTTTTAAACATGGTATCAAGAATACAAAATAGGAATACAGGTTATTCAGACAGTTTATTTTCTCATAACACAAGAACTGATGGCAATAACATCGGCTCCATAGAAGGTGCAACAGCACTTAAATTAGATCAAAGTTATGAGGTAAATGAAGAAATTAATACAAAAATTAATTATGAAAATACTTTAGATGATAAGCATTCAGAAAGTGCATTTGTAAATGAAGAGGAGTTAGGCAATATTCCATCAGGCGTTTCTATGGAAAGTGCAGGCTATATGGAAAATACTATTAACGATGCTCAAACGGATGTTAATAAAAATTCTGTTACTTCGGATCAAATTATTGAAGAGTACACACCAAAATTATTCTCCGAAGAACAAGATTTAAAGGAAAATGTTGATTTAGAGAATAAGGAGTCAGATGAAAGAGAATCAGAAGAATTATTTGATCAAGATATAAATGAGGAAGAGGATTTTGAAATTCCTGCATTTTTAAGAAAACAAAAATTTTAATGATTCAAAAAAATATACATGAACAATCATATCTCATCACTGGAATCACCTCACATTCCAGTAATGTTGAATGAAGTAATTAAAATTTCATCACCTTTAAATGGCGGTGTATATATTGACTGTACTTTTGGTGGTGGTGGCTACTCAAAACAATTACTTAAATTTTCTAAAACAATAGTTAAAGGCTTAGATAGAGATGGTGAAGTAAAAGAAATAGGTAAAAAGTTAGAAAAAAAATTTCCAAAAAGATTTAAATTTTACCAAACCACTTTTAGCAAATTAGAAAATGTTACTGAAGGTCTTGTTGATGTTATTATATTTGATCTTGGTTTATCATCTATTCAATTAAATGATCTTAAAAGAGGTTTTTCTTTTAAATCTAATGAAAAACTAGATATGTCAATGGGTTTAAACAAAATTTCAGCTCAAGACGTTATTAATAATTTAAGTGAGCTAGAATTAAAATTAGTCATTAAAATATTTGGTGAAGAAAAAGAAGCCGGTAAAATTGCTAAAAATATAGTGAAATTTAGAAATAAAAAAAAAATTACAAAGGTTAAAGAGTTAGTTGATATCATTGAAAAGAGTAAAAAAAAAAAATATGCAACTAAAATTAATCCTAGTACAAAAACTTTTCAAGCTTTAAGAATTTTTGTTAATAAGGAAATTACGGAACTTATTAATGGAATTATTAATGCTACTAAAATTTTAAAACCAGGTGGCAAAATTTTAATAGTAAGCTTTCATTCAATCGAAGATAAAATTGTAAAATATTTTTTCAGTAATTTTTCAACAAATAAATCAAAGCCATCAAGATATCTTCCTGAAAAAGATGAAAGTCTAACAGCTCTTTTTGATAAATATAAAAAAAAAGTTTTTAAACCTACAATAAAAGAAATTTCTAAAAATAATAGATCAAGATCAGCAAAATTAAGATATGCCATTAGATCAAAAAATAAATTTTCTTATCCTCACGAATTAATTGAAAAATTTAAAAATTATTTAAATTTGGAGGCAATTAATGTTTAGATTAAAATATGTTATATCAACAACTTTAGTTATAATATTGTTAACAATAACATCAGTAATAAAAAATCAAACTAGAATTCTTGAAAAGAAATTAAGTAAACTTAATAAAGAAATTAACTTAAAAGAACAAGATATAAACGAGTCTCAATTAGATTTTTATTTCTTAACATCACCAGCAGAGTTAGAAAAAAAAATAAAAACAATAGGTCTAAATAATTACTCACCTATTGAAAATTCAAAAATTTTTTTAAGTCTGACAAATTTTACAAACTTAAAAAATAAAATTTCTTTACTTGAATATAAAGATAAAAATGAAAAAAAAGCAAAAAAAAATTAAAAATATAAACCAAGCTAGTTTTTATTTTGAAGATTATTTAGAAACTAACAAACAAAAAAAATCTTTAAAAAATAAGAATGATCTTCAAGATAGAATATATTTAATCTTCTTTTTTTTTATGTCACTAGTTTTAATATTTACTATAAAAATTACACATTTATCTTTAAGCAAATCATCGACATTTAATCAAAAAACAAGCTCTTTAAAATTTACCTTAATAAGAAGAGATATAATTGATCGAAATGGTGTTTTAATATCTAGAAATGCAAATTCTGGTCATGTAGCAGTCATCCCAAAGTTAGTTAAAAACAAAAAAAACTTCTTGATTAAATTAAGATTACACTTTCCAGAACTTAAAATTAATGAAATTGAGAAAAAACTAAGTGAAGGTAAATATTTTTATTTAAAAAAAAGGATTGACCAGTTCGAAAGAGAAAAATTCTGGGCTCTAGGTGAAAAAGGTATAAAGTTTGAAAATTTTCAAGCTAGAATGCATGCACATGGAAATTTATTTAATCATGATGTAGTGGGTCAAGTTGATTACGATAATTACGGCATATCAGGTATAGAAAAATATTTTGATAAAGAATTAAAAAATAAAAAACTTATAAATAAGCCACTTAGATTAACTTTAGATACAAATATTCAATATATAATTAGCAAAGAACTAAACCAAGCTATCAAAACTTTTAGTGCTACTGGTGGAGGCGCTTTACTGATGAATGTAAATAATGGTGAAATTCTATCTTTAGTTTCGTTACCAAACTTTAACATAAACAAAAGATTATCAGTCAAGGATAAACAATACACAAACAAAATTACTAAAGGAGTGTACGAACTAGGCTCAATATTTAAAACTTTCACAATTGCTTTAGCTTTAGAAAATGATTTAGTTACATCTAAAACAATTATTCAAGATATACCAAGAAGTATAAAATGTTCAATTCATAAAATATCTGACATGAAAGAACATCCAAAAAATTTATCTGTAGAGGAAATTTTAATACGATCTTCAAACGTTGGTTCAGTAATTTTAGCTAGAAAAATAGGTGAACAAAAATTTAAAAAATTTATAGAAGACTCAAAAATATTAAAAAGTACAGATCTTGAAATAGAAGAAGTTGGTGTGCCACATAAAGTTAAATGGAATAAATGTAAATTAGAAACCGTATCTTATGGTCACGGTATAGCAACTACACCTTTACAAGCAGCTTCAGTATATTCTGCCCTAGTAAATGGTGGAGAAATAATTAAACCAAGTTTAGTTAAAGATAATAAGAAAAAGATAAAAAAATTTTCTTTGATTTCACCTGAAACAAGTAAAACAATTAATAGTATTTTAAGGAAGGTGGTTAGTAGTAAAAATGGTACGGCATATTTCGCAGATAAAAATGGATATTACATTGGAGGAAAAACTGGAACTGCAGAAGGATATGGTAATAAAAAATCTAGGATAAATTCTTTTATTTCTGTATTTCCTACTAATAAACCAAATTATACATTATTGGTCATGTTAGAAAATCCTAAGATTAATAAAGATTTACTCTACGAGTACAGAGGTATTAAGACTAAAGCTCCTTATAATACATCTGGCTGGAACTCAGTTTATGTTGCGGGCAAAATAATACAGAAAATAGGACCAATTTTAGCCATAAATAATGAAGAGTTTACTAATCAACATGTTGCTGAAAAAATTAATAAATAATATTCCAGAAAAAAAAAAACACATTTTTATTAGAGGACTCTCTACTAATAGCAAAGATGTTAAAAGTGGCTATATTTTTTTTGCTATAAGAGGAAATAATAAAAACGGCGAAAAATTTATTAAAGAAGCAATTGCTAAAGGAGCTTCAGTAGTCATATGTTCTAAAAGTGCTTATTACAAAGAAAAAATTAATGATAAAAAAACTGTTATAATAAAAAAAAAAAATGTTAGAAGTTTTTTAAGTGAAGTCTGTTCAAAATTTTATAAATTAAAACCAAAGAATATAATTGCAGTTACAGGCACTAACGGTAAAACATCAGTTGCTGATTTGTTTTATCAACTTTTATCTTTAAATAACATTCCTGCTGCATCAATAGGAACTCTAGGAATTAAATATAGAAACAAGATTATAAATACAGGTCTTACTTCACCTGATACAATTTCTATTCATAAATATTTACAAATTTTAAAAAAAAATAAAATAGATAATGTAATTATTGAAGCCTCAAGTCATGGTTTAGATCAATACAGACTTCATAATATAAAATTTAAAGCAGCGATTTTTACAAATTTTAGTCAAGACCATTTAGATTATCACAAAACAATGCGGTCATATTTAAATGCAAAATTAATATTATTTAAAAAAATTCTAAAAAAAAACTCAAACATTATTTTAGATGAAAAAATTAATGAATATTCTGTTTTTAAAAATATAGCTAAAATAAGAAAATTGAAAATAATTAAAATTGATAAAATCTTTAAAAAAATTAAAGATCTTCACTTAATCTCTGATAGTGAATTTAAAATAAACAATTTATCTATGGCTATTGAAGCTGTTAAGCTATGCAATTTAAAAAAAGAGAAAATTTATAAATCTCTTAAAAAAATTAAAGATGTAAGTGGTAGACTAGAGTTAGTAAGAAAATTTCCAAATAATATTAAAGTTTTTATTGACTATGCTCATACACCTGATGCTTTATATAAAGTTTTACAATCACTGAATCATGAGTATGGAAAAAATATTTCTTTGGTTTTTGGTTGTGGTGGAGATAGAGATAAAAAAAAAAGGCCTTTAATGGCTAAAGTGGCAAATAATTTCTCTAATAAAATTTATATAACTGATGACAACCCAAGAAATGAAGATCCAAAAAAAATTAGAAATCAAATTATAAAAGGAATCGATCGAAGCAAATGTTTTAATATTGGAAAGAGAGAAGAAGCTATTAAGAAAGCAATAATAAATTCACAACAAAATGAGGTTGTATTGATTGCAGGTAAAGGTCATGAAAATAGACAAATTTACAAAAATAAAATAGTAAATTTTTCTGATAAAAAAATTGTAAAGAACATAAAATTAAAAATAAAAACTTTAAGTAAAAAAAAACAAAATTATTTTCAAAATAGTTTCATATTAAAAAAGATTACAGGAAATAAAGTTATAAAAGATTTTCAAGGATTGGCAATTGATTCAAGAGTGGTCAAAAAAAATAATTTGTTTCTTACAATTAAAGGTAAAAATAACGATGGAAGTGAATTTATCCCTCACGCCTTAAATAAAGGGGCTAGATATATAGTTTCTTCTAAAGTTGAAAAAAGATATAGAAATAAAACTTTAAAAGTAAAAAATGAAATTTTATTCTTAAATAAATTTGCTAAGTTAAAGCGAGAAAATTCTTTAGCCAAAATAATAGCCATTACAGGAAGTGTTGGTAAAACATCTCTAAAAAATTTACTTAAACAATTACTACAAAATTTTGCAAAAACTTATTCTTCACCAAAGTCGTATAATAATCATTTAGGTGTTCCAATAAGTTTATCTAATTTGACAAGTGAAGATAGATACGGTGTTTTTGAAATAGGCATGAGTAAAAAAGGAGAAATAGATAATCTTTCTAAATTAATTAAGCCACATATTGGAATTGTTACAAATATTGGAGAAGCACACATAGAAAATTTTAAAAATATTTATGGAATTGCAAAAGCTAAATCAGAAATTATTAATTCTATAGAAAGAAATGGCACAATAATACTAAATCGTGATGATAAATTTTTTAACTTTTTGAGAAAAAAAGCAAAATTGAAAAAACTTAAAATAATAACTTTCGGTAAAGATAAAAAATCGGACATTTTTCCCTTATTATTTATCAAAAGTAGTGATTCAACTAAAGTTGTTTTTAAAGTAAAAAAAGAAAAAATAAATTTAGAATTTAAAAATATTAATATTTATAATATTATGGCTGCTTTAGCAGTTATTAAAGAATTAAATCATAAGCCAAATAATATAAAAAAAATCTTAAGAAATTTTGAACCAACTGAAGGAAGGGGTAAAATACATATTATTTCAAGGTATAACAAAAAATTTAATCTTATAGACGAAAGTTATAACGCTAATCCAACATCTGTAAAAAATGCAATTAATAATTTGTGTTCAATTAAAAAAGAGAAATTTAAAAAATATCTTTTATTAGGAGATATGCTTGAGCTAGGAAACAAATCAAAAATGTATCATGAAAAACTGTCAAAAGTTATTAACAATTCAGATATAGACAAAGTATTTGTTAAAGGAGAAAAAACACTATTTACATATAAGAGTCTTAATAAAAATAAACAAGGAAATATTTTACAACATAATGATGATATAGACTTAGTACTTAAAACTATAATAAACAATAATGATTATCTTATGGTAAAAGGATCTAATGCTACAGGCTTGAATTCCTTAAGTAAAAAAATGATTAAAGGTTTAAATGTTATATAGTTTGCTTACATCTTTGGTTGATCAATATTCTTTTTTAAATGTTTTTAAATATTTAACATTTCGATCCGGTTTATCTGTAGTGACATCTCTAATAGTTGTCTTTATTGTTGGAGGACCTTTGATAAAAATTTTTTCCAAAAATATGATTACAGGCCCAATAAGGCAAGACGGACCTATTGATCATATTATTAAAAAATCAGGAACACCGACTATGGGTGGTATAATTATTATAATTGGAATTTTATCTAGTACATTTTTATGGGCAGATTTGACTAATATTTACATTTGGACTTTGATATTTGTATCCTTGAGTTTGGGTGGATTAGGTTTGCTAGACGATATTTTAAAAATTAAATTAAAAAATTCACAAGGACTAAGTTCGAGATATAAATTTCTGGGACAGTTAATAATAAGCTCTTTAGCGTTGTTTATTTTGATTAAATTTTCAGATCATGATTACTTATATGATCTTTATTTTCCTTTTTTTAAAAACTTTGTTTGGCACATGGGTTTATTTTTTATACCTTTTGGATTGTTTGTAATTATAGGAGCGTCAAATGCAGTAAATTTAACTGATGGTTTGGATGGATTAGCTACAGTACCAGTGATGTTAGTAGCTTTATCTTTTACTTTAATTTCATATGTAGTTGGAAATACTATATTTTCTGAATATTTAAAGATCCAGTATATTCCAGACGTAGGTGAGCTTTCAATTTTTTGCGGTTCAATCGTTGGCGCTTGCCTCGGATTTCTTTGGTATAACGCACCACCAGCTAAAATTTTTATGGGAGATACAGGTTCGCTTTCTTTAGGAGGTTCACTCGCTGCAATTGCTATAATAGTAAAACATGAAATTGTATTAGCGATTGTTGGAGGATTATTTGTTTTAGAGACAGCCTCAGTCATTATCCAAGTGATTTCTTTTAAACTAACTGGAAAAAGAATTTTTAAGATGGCACCTATACATCATCATTTTGAAAAAAAAGGATGGGCGGAGGCAACAATAGTAATTCGCTTCTGGATTATAGCAATTATTCTTGCTTTAATTGGTCTAGCAACATTAAAATTGCGTTAAACAATGTACTCTATTTCAAAACTCAAAGAACTATCGTTCCTTGTTTACGGATTAGGTTTATCTGGAAAATCTGTAGTTAAATTTTTTAAAAAAAATAAAATTAACAATTATCAAGTTTGGGATGACAAACAAAAAGATTTATTTAAAAAAAAAAGAACTACAAATTTAAATAAAATATTAAATAATGTTGACTATATAGTTCTCAGCCCTGGAATAAACCCTATAAAAAAAAAAAATTTAATCAAGTACAAAAAAAAAATAATAACTGATATTGATTTACTTTATTTATCTAATAAAGATTTTAAAAGTATTGTTGTGACAGGAACAAATGGAAAATCAACAACTTGTAAATTAATAAGTCACTTGTTAAAAAAAAATAATTTTAAAGTTTCATTAGGTGGCAACATCGGAACTCCTATTTTAGATTTAGAAATAAAAAAAAACTCCTTCGTAGTCATAGAAGCTTCATCGTTTCAATTAGCGTATTCCCAATTTATTTGCCCGGACTATTCTTTCTTACTTAATATTACCACTGATCATTTAGATTGGCATGGCAATATAGTTAACTACATGAACTCAAAATTAAAAATTTTTACATCCCAGCAAAAACATCAATTTGCCTTTACAAATAGTAAGTTAAAAAAAATTTTTAAAAAAAGAAATTTTCAGAGTCAATTAACAGTCCCTAACATTACAAGTTATAAAAAAATTAAAAAAAAAATTAAAAACCATTATCTAAAATCGAGTATAAATGATGAAAATATGAGTTTTGTCTATGCTCTTTCTAAATTATTAAAGATAAAAAAAAAAAACTTTATTAAAGCAGTAGGCTCCTTTGTAGGTTTGCCTCATAGATATGAAATTTTTTATAAAAAAAGAAATATTATTTTTATAAATGATTCCAAAGCTACATCATTTGAGTCAACAAAATATGCGCTTTTAAATAGCAAAAATATTTATTGGATACTCGGAGGTTTACCCAAAAAAAAAGATAAAATTATTTTATTAGGAGTAAAAAAAAACATTATTAAATGTTATTTAGTTGGAAAAAATATTAATTTTTTTCAGAAACAAATACAAAACAAGCTAAAATTTTCAATTACAAAAAATTTAAAAGATACACTAATTAGAATTTTTAAAGATATTAAGTTATTTGATTTAAAACTTAATACCATCTTATTAAGTCCAGCCGCAGCATCATACGATCAATTTAAGAATTTTAAACAAAGAGGAGATAAATTTAAGAAGTTAAGTAAATTATATCTAAAAAAATATGTTTAAATTTCAATTGCAAGGCTATTGGAGAAATATTGATAAAAAAATACTTTTAAGCTTTTTATTACTCTTTTTTCTAGGGTTATTTTTTTCATTTTCATCAACTTCACTATTAGCTGGGGAGAGATTAAATAAAGATTATTATTTTTTTTTTTTTAAACATTTAAGTTTTACATTTATTGCATTGACTATAATGTTTTTAATTTCAGCTATTGATACTTCATTTTTTAAAAAGCTTCTTATTCCATTGTTTATTTTTTCTTTTACTCTCCTTGCGCTTGTCCCAATAATTGGCGTTGAGGTTAACGGAGCTAAACGATGGTTAGACCTATATTTCTTTAGACTGCAGCCAATTGAAATATTAAAACCATTTTTTATATTAATGACCGCAAAAATACTGACCTTAGAAAGCTTAAAAGGTTCTCAATTAAAATATCTTGTCAGTTTTTTACTTTTAATTTTAATATTGATTTTATTAGTTGATCAGCCTGATTTAGGTCAATCAATCTTGCTTACAGGATGCTGGGTATTTACAGTATTTATTTCTGGCGTAAGTATACTTTATATAGTTAGTTTTTTTTCAATTTTTTTGATTTTATTAAGTTCTTTATTGCTCTTCTTGTCAGAAAAGTTTGGATATATTATTAATAGATTTCTAACTTTTTTTAACCCTAATCAAGGAGATGGATTTCAATCATCATCAGCCTTGGATGCAATAAAATTAGGAGGATTTACTGGAAGAGGAATGGGAGAAGGAATATTAAAAGAAAATGTTCCAGAAGCCCATACCGACTACGTGATTGCTATAATTTCTGAAGAATATGGGTCTATAGTTTCTATTTTGATAACATCAATATTTTTATATATTTCCTTTAGAATAATTAAAAATTGTTTTAATCAAGATGATGTTTTTTTAAAAATTTCACTTTGTGGTTTAGCTACTTTATTAATTTTTCAAATGTTTATTCATGCGGGAGTAAATACAAACTTAATACCTGCCACAGGAATGACATTACCTTTTTTAAGTTATGGAGGATCATCATTGATTGGTAGTGCAATTTTAGCTGGAATAATTTTGAATTACTCAAAGAGTAAAGCCCATTACATATGATTAAAAAAAAAAATATAGTAATTGCTACCGGTGGAACAGGAGGTCATGTCTTTCCTGCATATAGCTTAGCTAGCTATCTTTTGAAAAATAATTACAATGTGAATATAACCATTGATGAAAGAGGATTAAAATATCTTAAGGATTATAAAAATTTAAATCTAACTAAAATACCCTCATCTCCTTTAATCAAAAAAAATACCTTAAAACTCCTAATTTCAATATTTATAATCTCAATTTCAGTATTAAAATCTTTAATTTTTTTATTATTTAATAGACCATCAATTGTTTTTGGGATGGGCGGCTATTCTTCTTTTCCAATTTGTATAGCGGCATCAATATTACGTATTAAATTTATCATTTATGAAAATAATCTTATCATTGGAAAAGCAAATAAATATTTACTTCCTTTTGCAAAAAAAATATTAGTTTCATATAAAGATCTAGAAGGAATTCCTAATAATTACGATAATAAAGTTATTCAGATAGGTAATATATTAAGAGAAGAAATAATTAACTCTAAAAATGAAAATATTGAAAAAAATGCTTTTGATAATATTAGAATTTTAGTTTTGGGGGGCAGCCAAGGTGCAAAAGTTTTTGCCGATAAACTACCCCCAATTTTTGAAAAACTTAAACTTTCCGGAATTTCAATTCAAATTTACCAACAATGTCAATATAGCCAAAATAATCAGTTGTCTGCTTTTTATAAGAAAGTAAATATTGATCATGAAATATTTAATTTTACAAATAAGATTATTGAATATTACTCTAAAGCTAATTTAGTAATTACAAGATCCGGTGCTTCAGCCTTAGCAGAATTAATTA
>Ga0209251_1001727_pt1 | contig 16059 bp, 14 predicted proteins | sample SaaInlV_100m_DNA_6_FD_184665 | JGI IMG/M metagenome (GOLD analysis project Ga0209251, IMG submission 184665) | Marine microbial communities from expanding oxygen minimum zones in the Saanich Inlet - Saanich Inlet SI073_LV_10m_DNA (SPAdes) (version 2) | ecosystem: Environmental > Aquatic > Marine... | reverse complement strand
CTTAATCCTGAGCACTATCAAGGCGTCCTATTCAAAAACGGCCACACCATCCCAATGGAGATGATGCAGCCGTTAAATGAAACACTTCAAAAAATGTTGAAATCGCCTTAATTAAACGAAGGCGTATTCGTACTCTTCCATTTCCTCCCAATCATCGGACGTGAGATCGAGACCCTCAAACAGCGTATCTTCGCCAATGGAATCCACGATGATGCGCAGAGACGGGAAGAGAAAGTGATTTTCTTCTGCGTACTGAGCACTGAACAATCCCTTCTCGCCCCAGAAAAAACGATCAGTGGTGTGCTCATTGCGTCGCACATTCAGTAACGCGGGAGGAACAAGGCCACCCTCAGCGATATAACGACGTGCGGCCGTAACAGGTTTGTATTCGCCAGTCTCTAAGTGATGCGTCTGGACATGCGCAAGAACGCGTTGTCCAGCAAGCCTGCGACGGCTAATACGCTTTCTTTTCTTGGACATGGAGAAATCCCCTTGAGGAGAAAGAACTAGGCATGGACGCAAAGGCAGACGGAAATCGAAAAAGTGAAATCACCGTTTCGGACTGTTCGCCGCAAGTGGGTCGACGGAAAACGTCAGACGCTGGGGGTGGACCGCATTCGAACAGAGAGGCAATGCCCCAACCGTCAGAAAAGACACCAACACCTCGGGAATGCCAAAGTGGATATCCAGCGGAGAACTCATCTCTCTCTGCTGTAGCCGCGATTGCATCAAGAATGCAACTTTTATGCGCGTTGGCGGGCATTCACTCTTGACGAGCGGCGCCTCGATCGATAATCAGATCTTAAGACTTTTCTCATATTTATCAAGCTGGTCAGCGCGATGGGGCTGGTCTACTTCACCGTCCGAGCCCCATGCAGCTAACTGATCGGTTCCTCGACTTCGCAGACCAGCAGCTGAATCCTGTGGTGTCGCTGATGGGATTCACCCACCTCGGGCTGTACTTGAGCGCTCCACCGGAGCAGTCGGGGCCACCGCTGATCTTGATCAAGCAATGGTCGTCATCGAGCCGCACCTTGCCGGCAGCGGATGTGGATCCGGAACTCAGGCAAGCCAGTGAAGAGCGCCGCTGGTACCCGCTTCAGGATGCTGGATTGATTCTTGGTGCCCTTCGCGCCGAACTCGAGCCAGGCCTCAACTGGACTGCGGATCTCGAAGAAGAGATGCGCCGATGCGCTCTAGCGATCAGCCATGCCCTCGGACGCGATCTGGAGTGCCTGCAGCTGCAGGAAGAGCTCCACCAGCAACGCAATCAACTCAAAACCCTGGTGCACCAGCTCCGCAACCCCCTAGCGGCACTGCGCACCTACGCCCAGCTGATGATGCGCCGCTTGGAACCCGATAGCGCCCACATCTCTCTCATCGACGGGATCCTGACGGAGCAGGATCAACTGGGGCGTTACATCGATGCGATCGAAAACCTTGGGCAACAAAGCCTTCCGAATGGTCCTGACACATCAACGGCCTACTTGCTCCCTCCTGGCGCCGCTCCAAAGAGTGAAAGTCTCAAGGAACTCCTGCTTCCCCTCGTCGAGCGCGCAAAGGCAACGGCCAGCCTTCAGGGCCGCCCCTGGCATGGACCTTCGCAGTGGCCGGCATGGAGCACCCGCCCCGCTGGCGATGGAAGCACAGCTGAGATCGTTGCCAATTTGCTCGAAAACGCCTTCCGCTACAGCCCTGCAGGACGTGCCATTGGCCTCGCGTTGCTTCCCGATGGTCTCTGCGTTTGGGATAACGGTCCTCCGATTTCAAGCGAAGAACGAGAGCTGATTTTCCAACGCGGCGAACGGGGCACCACCAGCCGCGATCGCCCTGGCACCGGCCTTGGCTTGGCCCTGGCCCGAGCCTTGGCTGAGCGCAATGGTGGCCTTCTCACTTTGAGCGTTGAGCCATGGCGGATTCAGACCAACCTGCCGCCACAAGGCAATGCATTTCAACTCAGTTGGCAGCAGCCAGCCCTGCCAGCAGCAGCAGAGTGATCGCCTCGGTTAGCACCACCACAGCGCCATAGCTATCGCCGGTATGGCCGCCAAGACGACGCCCCAAACGCTCTGCGACACCAACTGCCACCGGGGCACCGATCAGCAGGGGTAGGGGATCAACGAACGGAACGAATACCAAACAAGCCAACAGCGTTGGCACCACATCCCACCAAGGTTGTCCATGACGGCGATGAAAACCGGCGGTGCCATCAGAACGGAGATAGTCGAATCGGGTCATCGCCCATAGCGGCGACACACGCCCCCAAAACCCGGCCAGGATCAAAGCCAAAGGGGCTTGCTCCTGGAGCTGGAGCAATGCAGCGACCTGAAGCAACAGCACAACAGCCAAAGCCAACACACCACTCGCCCCGACCCGGCTGTCTTCCATCGCCTCAAGGCGTCTCGCAGCCCCAGCAGCCACACCATCAGCGGTATCCATCAACCCGTCGTGATGCAGACCGCCACCAAGCCTGATGCCGACTGCGATCACAAGTGGCGCTAAGGCAAGCTCCCCCCAACCAAGTTCGCGCAAGCCCCACCACAGCAAGGCCTGCAGCACTCCAATCCACAGTCCGATCCATGGAGCAAAACGGGCAATGCGTTGAAAACGGGGCTTAGGCCAAGGCCAGGCCGGCAACACCGAATAAAAAATCCATGCCCCCGCCAAGTCAGACAACCAAGGGAAAAGAAACCTGACGATCCCAGCCTTCATGCGACTTCGAAAAATGTAATCAGCCGCTCCGTTGAGAACAGCAAACCCACCGTTCAGTCATGTCCTCGATCGGCAAGCCTGGATCGGCTGAACCCTAGGTTCAGCAAAAGCGGGATAACCGATAACCGCCGTGTTCAACTTCGAGATCAGTGCCCAGTGCCCCCATACAAAGGCTCGCTGCGGATGCTTTCACACACCGCATGGGCCGGTGCAGACCCCGCGGTTCATGCCTGTCGGCACCCTGGCCACTGTGAAGGGGATCAGCACCGAGCAACTGGCCCACACGGGAGCCCAGATGGTGCTGTCCAACACCTATCACCTCCATCTCCAACCAGGCGAAGACGTCGTCGCTGAGGCTGGAGGCCTACACCGGTTTATGGGGTGGGATGGACCAATGCTCACCGACTCAGGCGGATTCCAAGTTTTTAGTCTCGGGAATCTGAACAAAATTGATGAGCGAGGGGTGGTGTTTCGCAACCCGCGGGATGGCCGCACCATCGACATGACGCCAGAGCACGCCACCACCATCCAAATGGCCCTTGGGGCTGATGTGGCCATGGCTTTTGACCAATGTCCGCCCTATCCGGCAACGGAAAACGATGTCAAAGATGCCTGTCGACGCACCCATGCCTGGCTTGAACGCTGTGTTGAAGCCCATACCCGACCCGACCAAGCCCTGTTCGGCATCGTTCAGGGAGGCTGCTTTCCGCACCTTCGTCGAGAAAGCGCGCGAGCCGTTGCCGCATTCGACCTCCCCGGCATCGCGATCGGTGGCGTCAGCGTGGGCGAACCGACGGACGATATGCATCGAATTGTGCGCGATATAAGTCCGCTGCTGCCGCTGGATCGTCCCCGGTATCTCATGGGGATTGGCACCTTGCGTGAGATGGCCGTAGCCGTAGCCAACGGCATCGACTTATTCGATTGTGTGCTCCCCACACGCCTTGGCCGCCATGGCACGGCACTGGTGGGGGGAGAACGCTGGAACCTGCGCAATGCCCGATTCAGGCATGACCACACACCCCTTGATCCCACCTGCTCTTGCTTGGCCTGCACGGCCCATAGCCGCGCGTACATCCACCACCTCATTCGCAGCGATGAGCTCTTGGGCCTCACACTGCTAAGCCTGCACAACATCACGCATTTGGTGCGTTTCACCAATGCCATGGCACAAGCCATCCAAGACGGCTGTTTTTCAGAGGATTTCGCTCCCTGGCAAGAGGACTCACCAGCCCATCACACGTGGTAGCGTCCAAACTCAATGCCTTTTTAACGCTAGGGATGGCCGCCTTTACCCTCGATTTGATGGCTCAGCTGCCCGAGGCTTATCAAGCCTTTTCACCGCTGATCGACATCCTTCCCTTGATCCCGGTGTTCTTCCTCCTACTTGCCTTTGTCTGGCAAGCATCCGTCGGTTTCCGCTGATTCTTCAGCCAGCTTTAACGACCTGCCAAACGAAGGCCGGTAAAGCCAACATGCGTCTCCATCGGCTTGGTTCTTGAACCAGTCGATAAAGCCACTCGATTTGCATCCGACACATCCAGTTGGGTGCTCTTTTTTTGGCACCGGCCCATACATCAAAACTTCCTCCGACTCCCATCCACAACCCGGATTGTCCTTGTTGGACCCGTTGTGACCAGGTTTCTTGGCGAGGAATGCCCAGCGCAATTAAAACCAAATCTGGTTGGAGTGCTTTCAGCTCTGATTCCAAGCCAGGCCAAGCGTCATCCGGTTGATACCCATCGACGGTGAGAACCAGGTTGAGTCCGGGAAGCTGCTGAGGCAGGGTTGTCCTTAGTGAACCCATCACGGTCGGGGATGCCCCGATCAAGGCAACGCTCCAGTTGTGGGAGGCCGCATAAGTCAACAGAGTCCACGCCATTTCGATCCCTGCACTCTTCACCACACGCACCCCTTGTTTGGAGAGAGCCCAAACGACGCCTGCCCCATCAGGAATCACGAGTTGAGCGGTCTGGATTGCAGCTCCAAGCTGATGATCCTCCCGAGCTGCCATCGTCATCTCCGCATTGAGCGTGACGATGCGGCCGCCGCCATTGGCATGGAGCCCCAACGCAGTAGCTCGTACATCGCGGCAAGCATCCACTGGCACACCAAGGACATGGCAGCGCCGGTAGTCATAAGGACTTGTCGTGACTGAATCCATGGTCATCCGTCCGCGTTGGAGAATTTAGGGGTGGTGATCGAGCCAGACATGGTTGTGTCCAAGACGGAACTCCCACGAGACGACAAGCGTCGTGATGAGGTTCTTGAACGACTTGATCGAGCCATCGAGAGGGTGGTCCTTGGACGTCAGGATCCCATTAGTGGCTTACTACCTGCCAGCACAGCTCACACGATTCATGGCAACTACGGAGATGCCTGGGTTCGCGACTGTGTTTATTCCATCCAATGCGTCTGGGGGCTCACCCTGGCCCATCGTCGGCGTGATGGGATCAGCAGCCCCAGAGCCTGGGAATTGGAGCAACGCGTGGTTGCGCTCATGCGCGGCCTGTTGCGCTCCATGCTGCGCCAAGCGAACAAAGTTGAACGCTTTAAAAACAGTCTTGATCCGCTGGATGCACTCCATGCGAAATACGACGGAAGCTCGGGGGACCCCGTCGTTGCAGACCACGCTTGGGGTCACCTTCAGCTTGATGCCACTTCATTATTTCTTCTCCAGATTGGTCAGCTAACTCGAGGTGGATGTGCCGTGATCCGGAGTCGGGACGAAGCCGACTTCATCCAAAATTTGATCCACTACATCGCTAGGGCTTACCGCATACCCGATTACGGAATCTGGGAACGGGGTGATAAAGGAAACCATGGCTGTCCAGAGCGCAATGCCAGCTCGATTGGCATGGCCAAAGCAGCTCTAGAGGCGCTGGATGGGCTCGATCTTTATGGACCCCATGGAGATGGGACCTGCCGCGTCATCATTCCCCAAGGGGCGATCGTGCGGCTAAGGCGGGCCTTGGTGGGCTTGCTGCCCAGGGAATCCGCCAGCAAAGAAGCTGATAGCGCCTGCTTGTCGGTGGTGGGCTATCCGGCATGGGCCGTGGAGGACGTCGACCTGGTGGACCGAACCCTGCGGCGGATCCGACGGGAACTTGGGGGCCATTACGGCTACAAACGCTTTCTCAGAGACGGGCATCAAACCGTCGTGGAGGACGAGAGCCGACTGCACTACGAACCGGAAGAGCTGTCCGAGTTCGAAGGGATCGAGTCGGAATGGCCCCTGTTTCTGGCCTTCGAACTCGTCACCGCTTGCTGTGAAGAGCGTTGGGACGAGGCCCGAAGCTGGCACACCAAATTAAAAAAGCTCGCCGTTCAGCAGAACGGGGACGCGCTGTATCCCGAGCTTTATCTGGTGGAGAGGAGCGGCATCGACGACGAGCGTCGCAGCCCTGGCAGCCAACGCCGTATCGCTAACACCAACCTTCCATTGATCTGGACTCAGAGCTTGGCCTGGCTGGGAGAAATGCTGCTGGAGCAACTGATCACCCCCGCTGATATTGATCCCTGCAACCGGCGCACACCCGCAGCGCTCGGAGCGAACTCAGTACTGGTCGCCATTGCCCCTGAAACAGAAGCCGTACGGAAGGCTCTGATCGCCGCTGGCTGCCCGGTCGATGCAGAGAACACAATCTTCGTTCAACCCTCGTCAGCCCTCAAAGACCGACTGAAATTTGCCGGCAACAACACACGCCTCGGCCTCAGCGGCCGCCCAGGCCATCGGGTTGAAACCGAAGAGACCGCTCGTTTTTACCGACAGAACGGCCAACAACTTGTGTTCATCCCGACCGTCTTGGAAGACAGCAACACCTACCTCGCGGATGACACGCAACAACTGCTCGACAGCGTTGTCGATGAACTGCACCTACTGCAACGCCACTGGAGAGGGAGCGGACTGCCTTTGCTTGTGATTCCAATCAACAGCGCACTTTTTCAACAAGATCCTGAGATCTACCTCCAACTCATTCGCAGGCTCGAGAGCGGCTCCCTCGAAGCAATCTCGGTTCAATGCGATCGGCTCAGCCATCTAGCAGCACAGGGGCAATGGGTCGACTTACCGAACAACCAAGCGCCCCTCAACGGAACCAACTCCACACCGGAGATCGTGCTCCGCGATGCCACGGACCTTCGCGACCTCACCGCAGCAGAAGAGCAAGAACTCGATGACACCTCGATTGAGCAGCTCACGCAGCGGCTACGGAGCAGTTCTTTGTTGCATGAACAAGCGGAGGTGTTGGAACTTCTCCAACGCCGTCTGGGCTCACAACAACTTCAGCTCAGTCCTGGACAGCGCCCAATCGAGTTACGACAGCTCTTGGCGGAGGTGTATCAACACGGTTTGCGCTGCCAAGACTGGAATGTGGTGCGTCGTTGTGCGGGCGCTATGGGCATGGTCCATCCCCAGTTAGACGATGCCCTCACCGATTTGCTGGTTCGCCAAAAACAGGTGGTGGTAGGCCGCAATTACACAGGTCAGTCACGTTTAAGCCAGCCGCAAGACAGCACCGCAATCGCCGAACGGATCGAACGCACCAGCGGCATTGATGCCCGCGAGCGCATGTTGGAGCAAGAGCTATTGCTCGCTCTTGACAGCATTGCCCGACGTGAGCCAACGCTGCTCGACGGCAGCCTCACCCTGCAGCTCGGACAACTCCTGTTGCTGCTCACATCCGAACTGGCAGGGGAACAAAGCCTGAGTCAGGACGAAGCTTTTGAGATCCTCTGCTACGAACCTCCTCACAAGATTCGTAGCCGTCTTCGCGCTGTACTCACCGATGTGGAGCACGCCAAAGCCGCTCTACAACGCACTGAGCAGCTGCATGTGAGCGGGCGTGTGCAGTGGACCGTTCCCGATCCCCTGGAACGCAGTCCCGGCAACGGAGATTGGCTGCAACACAGAATTCGCCTTGGGTCACTCCAGAAAGTGCCGCGCGATTTTTATGCGGGGATCTGGTCCTTGTTGCAGCACTGCCGCGGCCTCGTGATCGGAGACAAATTGGAACGCCGCAACCGACTGAATAGCCGTCTTGTCCTTGAAAAAACCCCAGGTGAACGTAATTTCGCAACCCTGGTCGACCATCTCTTGAGCCGAATCGAAGCCCCGGAATACCGGCAGTTGTGTTGTGAATGTTTGCTGTCGCTGATGGCCTTTGTTGAGACCAACGCCGATGTGCGCTTTGACGATGATCTTGCACTCGATGTGGTGATCGGCCACGCAGTGCGGGTTGGATGGCAACACACCCACCCATCGATGGAACTAAACGAATACGCGAAGCACAAAGCCCATGCGTGGGGGCAGTTCTATCTGGCCTCTCCCGGGGATTGTCGGCGCTGGCAGGTGATTGCCCTCAGAGAGCTGGCCGAGCAAAACCGCCTGGTGTGAGTCAGGGCACCTCAAGCGCGCCTTAGATCGGTGCACTGAGCGGATGCCCAGAGTCGGGATGTTCAACAGCCTGCTCGATCAAATCAGCCAGCTTGAGAGCTCTTGAAGCCTGGAGACCATCCACCGCAGGCGTCTCCCGGCCTCGCACGCATTGAAGGAAATGTTCCAATTCCGCATACAAGGGTTCGATTGAGGTGGTGCTGACCTCCTCAATGAATCCATCGTTTCGATAGAGCAGCTCTCCGTGATCGGCAGACACCCACTCATGGGCACGACGGTGAATATGCAGGGTGTGATTAAGGAAATCCGTTTCGACCAAGCTGGAACGGCAATGCGCACTCAGGCTGCGAATCTTGCGATGGCTCATCTTGCTTGCCGTCAGGCTTGCCACAACCCCGTTCTCAAAACCAAGCGTGGCATTCACGTAATCGATGGGCCCTTCTGCGCTACGACCTCCAGCAGCCGCTAAGCGCACCACCGGGGCTTGGGCCAGCTCCAAGACCAAATCGATGTCGTGGATCATCAAATCCAGCACAACCGACACATCGTTCGCCCGATCGGAATGGGGGCTATGACGACGGCCTTCCAACACCACGACCTCTTCATTGGCAACCACCTTGATGAGTTCTCGAAAAGCGGGATTAAACCGTTCGATATGCCCCACCTGGAGGAGGCGATGGGCCTGATGGGCGGCATTGATTAGAGCTGTTGCTTCGTCTTGGCTGGCGGCGATCGGTTTTTCGATCAAAACGTGCAACCCGGCTTGAAGACAGGCCAAACCGACCGGGTGATGCAGCAACGTCGGGACTGCGATGCAGACCGCTTCAACCTCAGACAACATCTCGCGGTAGTCCGCAAACCACCGGCAACCGAATTGTTCGGTGGCCAGGTGGCCACGTTCAGGGTCTGGATCGGCCACACCAATGAGATCAGCGTCGCGAAGAAGGCTGAGAACCCTGGCGTGATGCCAGCCCATGTTGCCAATGCCGATCACCCCGACCTTTACCGGAACGATGGGGTCGGCAGACATCGGCTAGCCAAAAGAGATATGGGAAGACTATCGGCCTTCAGTCGGAAACCTCGTCTGAGGTTGGCAGGATCAGTCGAACCCGATCAATACGCGGTCCAGCCATCACGGTGATCTCAAACTGCAAACCATGGAAACTCAAGGCTTCTCCGGGTGCAGGAATGTGCTGGAGCCGTTCCAACAAAAAGCCAGCCAGGGTGTGATGGTCATCCGCTTCTGGCAGGTCTAAGTCGAGCTGACGATTCAACTCAAAAATCTCAAGTTCCCCGGCCACCAGCCAGGAACCAGGTCGATCGTCTTCCGCCTGTAATTCCGGTTCAGTGGTTTCGTCTTGAACGTCGTCACCCACAATTTCCCCCGTGAGATCAGCGGCAGTTACGAGTCCCTCCGTGCCGCCATGCTCATCCACCACCAACAGCAGGGGCTGGCCACTGCGAATCATCGGAAGCAATTCGGCCAGTGTGGAGGTTTCCAAAACCCGTACCGCCGGTTGGAGATAGGGCTCCAAAGGCGAATTGGACACCAACTGTCCGCGGGCAATCGGTTCAGCCATCTGCCGTAAATCCAGCACCCCGCGCACATCATCGAGGGATTCACCGATGACTGGGAAACGGGCGTGCCGAGTGTGGTGCACCGCCTCCATCAGCTCGGCGAAGCAAACGTTGGCGGGCAGCGTCACCATGCCGGAACGCGGCACCATTACCTCTCTCACCTGAGTGTCCCTTAGAGCGAACACCCCTTCAAGGATGTTGCGCTCATCCGGATACAACCCCGTAACCCGGCCGGACTCGACCAAGGTTTCGAGCTCACCAGCAGAGAGGGCTGGCACCAAAACATCCCATTGGGGCGCTAGCCCGAGAAGCCGCATCAATAAACCAGCAAACGCCTCGAGCAGATTGAGCAACGGCGACAGACAGCGCATCACCACCTCGAGCAACGGCGCCAGACGCAAAGCCGCTTTTTCAGGCCGATTCAACACCCACGCTTTCGGCAACAATCCCCCCAGGAATGTGGCCAGCAACACGAGCACCACAAACAACGCGGCGTCCCTCCAGGCCACCCCGAGCGACCCATCTGACCAAAGACGGCCCCCCAAACCTCGACCGGCCCAGCCAAGGGAGACCAAGGCCATGGTGGCTCCAAGCTGAGACACCATGAGCGCCCGCCGCAGCCTTCTCTGCAATCGCTGGATCGCCTGGGCTCCAGCATGGCCTTCTTCAACCAGCAACTCGACCCGACTGGGCCGAAGGCGCAACAGCGAGACTTCTGCCGCAGCAAAGAATGCCGGCAGAAGCAACAAAACAGCTAGTAAAAAAAGCCGCATCAAATGACGTGAATGGGGGTCCCGAGGATCGAACTCGGCTTAGGCGAATTATGAGTTCGCTGCATTCACCAGATTGCTAGACCCCCCTTCCAGGAGTGTTACCACAAGGGTGTCACCAATGGCATCTTGGCTTGTGCCGGAGGTTGCCCCTGCTCCATCGAGAGGCTGGAGCCAAACCCATTGGGAAGGTCGTGGGTTCGCCATGCGTTGGGGGGGCTCTGCTCTTCGATCAACGCCCCAACGGTGTTCTCAATCGCGGCAGCATCCCAAACAATCGTTTGGTCAGGGAAACCAAATCCCATCAGCTGGTTTCCACTTGTGCCAGCCACCGCAATTCCCAACAGGTCGGTGATTTGGTGGGTCAGATCAATCCCACGGGCAAAGGGCGCTGTCCAGGTGTACATGCGCCGATTGAGCAATGCGGATGTGGTTTCCGTGGGACCACAGGTGGTGACTTCCACAGGCAGCAACGCAGAGCCTGCAGAAGAATCCGACGCTTCAAGCGTGGTGGTACACACCACCGGACCCGCCAGGGCAGGAGCAGCCATCTGAGAAACAGCAGCCTCTGAAACAGCCGTGGCCAGCAAGGCCATCAACAACCTTGAAAACTTGCTCATACCCAGTGGCACAAACATCTGTCCCTTCTCAACGCAAACTAAGGACATCTGTGACTACTGGCCAGTCCCATGCCCACCTCGCCCGGACTCACCGAGGAGCAGCGCAGCGGCTTGATGCGGCGCTTGGCCACGTCTGCCTACAAGCGTGGCCATTTCACTCTGGCCTCTGGACGCCAGAGTGAGCACTACGTCAATTGCAAGCCGGTCAGCCTCAGTGGTGTTGGCCTACTCCTAATCAGCACGGCAATGCTGAGCCACGTGGAGGAACAATCCGTTGCCGTGGCTGGCCTCACCCTTGGCGCTGACCCTCTCGTGAGCGGAGTGGCCATGGCTGCCTCCCTAGCCCAGCACGATCTAGATGCATTGATCGTGCGTAAAGAAGCAAAAGGCCATGGAACAGGGGCCTGGCTTGAGGGGCCTCTGCCGCAATCCGGTGCTCTAATCACGGTGCTGGAAGACGTTGTGACGACGGGGGGCTCATCCCTTAAAGCCGTGAATCAATTGCGCGAGGCCGGTTACACCGTGAACCGTGTGATCACAATCGTGGATCGCGAAGAAGGAGGAGCGGCAGCCATGGAAGCCGCGGGACTCGAGCTCATTAGCCTTTTCCACCTTTCGGAGATTTCAGCCTTTGCCGCCGAACTCAAGCCATGAATGGAACTCTTCACTGGGATGCGACCTTTCCACTGCTCAGGCTCGACGGCGCAGGCACCCGCAACTTTGTTCAAGGCCAAACCAGCGCAGATGTGACCAATACCCCTGAGGGGGCATTGGTTCAAACCTGCTGGCTCACCGCGACGGGTCGATTGAGGGCCCTGCTGGAACTTCGCCTCCGGGCCGATGGTGCGGATGTCCTTGTGCTGGCCGGCGACGCGACGGACGTGTCAAAGGGATTCGACCAGGTGATTTTTCCGGCCGATCGTGTGCGCTTGCAACCCATTACTGAACAGCGCCGCGTTCAACCTCTGAGCAGTAACAGCGTCGCGTTGTGGCTCGACCACAACTCCCCGATACCAGCAGATTGGATAAGCGATCCTGCTGATCCACAACAATTCGAGCGCTGGCGCATCGAACAAGGACTGGCGATTGGCCCTGGCGAGTTAAGTGCCAATGCCAATCCCTTAGAGCTGGGATTGGCCGACCACGTAAGCCTGAGCAAAGGGTGTTATCTCGGCCAGGAAACCGTGGCCAAGCTTGCCAACCTTGGCGGAACCAAGCAGGAACTCAGGGGATGGATCTGCAACCAAGTGCTTTCTGTCGGAGATACCTTGCGCTGCAACGGCGAACGGGCCGGAAAAATCACCAGCGTCCTCGCCACTCCCGAGGGTTCTATCGGTCTTGCTTTGGTGCGCCGTCAGCATCTCGCGGCAGAAACACTGGACGGCTCAGAGAGCCAGAGCGTGCAATTGCACACCCTGCCGATGGATCAACGTCCAGCGGTCGGTTGATCCAAACGCTGAGCTGTGTTGAGCAGGTCATCTTCTTTTAGAAGCCATTCCGCCACAGCCCAAGTAGCCCGGCAATCGTCCTGGTTGTACCTAAAAATCCACTCCAAACCATGACGGGATCCTCGACGCTTCGGACCTTCCCCCACCCAATGCCGCCACCAGAGCAAGGCCCGCGCTCCATCCACTCCAGATTGGCTCCAACGAAAGCCGCGCCAAGCCGCAACCGACTTGAGCCCATAGCTGCTTAGTGGCAATCGCCAGTGGCTTCGAATCCTGGCGTGCACATCAATCAAGCTTCGCTTCAATCGACGCAACTGCGCATCGGACGCACCCTGCCGTTGGGCCAGTCGCCGAAGGGACAGGGTTTCTGTTTCGCCGTAATGCAAGATCGGCCATCCCTCGTACCGACTCAAGAGACGTTGCAGTCGAAGCCAACTGCGCTGTTCTCCATGCTCCGCCAGCACAAGAAGCGGGTGATAGGTGGCTGCCGCAAGATCCCAACCACCATCGCTCTGACGCGGAAGACGCAGGAAACCATGTAAAAAATCATGGCGGGCATCGGGGTCCGACTCGATGTCATAAAGAAGCACTCCTGGCGCTCGCTGAAGTTCAGGCAAAGCGAGGGTGCTGTCCAGTCGTTCCACCAGGCCATCACGCTGGGCAATGGCCTGGGCAACAAGAGCTCCAGTGACGTCCCCATGCTGCTCGCCAAAACGTTCCATTTGAACGGCCAAGCGTTCTGGATTGGCCGACGCGAGGTCATTGAGGCCATGAATCCCAAGCTCTTGAAGCATGTCGCGCCGCTTCGCACCAATGCCACTCACCTCACTGAGATGCCCATCAGCCGCAGCAACCCGGCTGCAGCTCTCACGCCAACTACACAACGTGCACTTGCGACGATCCGCCGCCAAGGCTGGCGGTTGAGCCCGTTCTAAATCTGCCTTGAGTTTCCGAAGCGCTTCCGCAAGTTGTTTGCGTAGCCCACTCGTGAGCCTGATCCGTTCCCGCTGTAAACCTCGTCCACCGCCACCCAACACCAAAAGCTCAGGGACGGGCCCCGCTTGGTAGAGCTCCAACAAATGTCCCATCAGGGCAAGGGGCAGTTGATGCTCCCTCGTGATCCGCCTTCCCTGACGCGCCAAGACAGGTTGGTAAGCAAACGGACCCCAGCGGCTATGACCAGCCACTCGAAGCAACAGCGGTGGATGGGCCTCCACGCGCTCACCGGAAGGTCCTGCTCCTTTTAAACGCAGCCCCAACACCCCTTCCTGACCAGCAGCACAGGCCTTTTCCCCATGGCCTGGCTTACTGGGAAGCAGTGCTACAAACGATCTCTGCTGATCATCAAGCAGCAAGTTGCGATGCGCGGTCCATCGCCGCTCAGCTGCATCTCCATGACGATCAAGCCATGCCTTACGGCGGCAACGTAACCAGCTGCGCAGCAGCCGATCCGTCAGGACGTTGTCGGCGAGCGGGGTGGCACCCATCCGCCGACCTTACGGCCATGGGCTGCTAGATCCACTTCACTGCAGGGTGTCCCCATGGCATCGGCTCCATTACCGCTCGGTCCAGCTCCAATTCAATTCGGCACAGATGGCTGGCGCGGAGTGCTGGGGGTCGACATCACGGTGGAGCGTCTTCTTCCTGTGGCCACCGCCGCCGCCCAAGAACTCGCTCACCGCGCCCCAGAAGGCCTAGACAGCCGCACGGTGGTGATCGGCTATGACCGCCGTTTTCTCGCCCCTGAACTGGCGGAGGCCATCGCCGCCGCCGTGCGTGGCTGCGAATTAGAACCCCTCTTAACGGATACACCCGTTCCAACACCTGCCTGCAGCTGGGCCGTCGTCGAACGTCAGGCCCTTGGAGCGCTCGTGATCACTGCTAGCCATAACCCCCCGGAATGGCTCGGGCTCAAGATCAAAGGCCCCTTCGGAGGCTCCGTGGAAGGCGATTTCACTGCAGCAGTGGAACGCCGGCTTGATGCAGGCGGAATCACGATGCCGATCCAAGCCACGGTTCCACGGTTCCCAGGACGCGACGAGCATCTCAACGGGCTGCGCAGAAAACTGGATCTTGCCCCAATCATGGCGGGGCTCAAAGCGATGAAGCTCAAGGTGATCGTTGATCCAATGCACGGCTCCGCGGCGGGCTGCATCTCGGATTTATTCGGACCAGCTGGGGCTGGATGGATCGAAGAAATCCGCAGTGAACGCGACCCTCTCTTCGGAGGGCATCCTCCGGAGCCCTTGGCGCCTTACTTGCAGGAGTTAATTGCAGCGGTGCGCGCCTCCACGGCTGCTGGGACCCCCGCAGTCGGTCTCGTCTTCGATGGCGATGGGGATCGCATCGCCGCCATTGATGAAACAGGACGGTTTTGCAGCACCCAGCTCTTGATGCCCCTACTGATCGATCATCTAGCGCGCGCCCGTGCGCTGCCCGGTTCGATTGTGAAAACCGTGAGCGGCTCCGACCTCATGCGCTTGGTGGCCGAGGCGCAGGGTCGGGAGGTACTGGAATTGGCTGTGGGCTTTAAGTACATCGCGGCGGAGATGCTGACCGGAGAGGTGTTGATTGGGGGCGAAGAATCTGGAGGAGTGGGCTTTGGCATGCACCTGCCCGAGCGGGATGCGCTTTATGCAGCTGTTCTTGTGTTGGAAGCCTTGGTGGAAGGTGGCCAACCGCTTGGCGAACGACTAACCGCGCTTCAAGATCAACATGGTGGAGCAAGCCATTACGACCGCCTGGATCTGCGACTCGCGAACATGGAAGCCCGCCAACGTCTGGAGCAGGTCCTGGCGAAAGCCACTCCGAAAACAGTGGCTGGGCAGGCTGTGCACGAGGTCATTCGGACCGATGGCATCAAACTTCGTATGGGTCCAAGCCACTGGCTGATGCTGCGTTTCTCGGGCACAGAGCCATTACTTCGTCTGTATTGCGAGGGACCCGATCCAGATCGCGTCCACGCCGTACTGGCCTGGGCACAACACTTTGCTGAGGCTGCATGACGGAGAACCGGGTGCTCGTGATCGCCAGTGGCAATCAGGGCAAAATTCGCGAATTTCAAGGGCTCCTGAGCGGACTACCCCTGCTCGTGGAATCGCAGCCGGATGGCCTCGAGGTGGAAGAAACCGGCACCACATTTGCCGCGAATGCTCGAATCAAAGCTCTTGCCGTGGCGAAAGCCACGGGGCATTGGGCCCTCGCCGACGACTCTGGCCTGAGCGTTACAGCATTGAACGGCGCGCCAGGAGTGCATTCGGCGCGTTATGCGCCAACGGATCCTGAGCGCATTCAAAAATTGCTCGCAGCGTTGCTCAATTGTCCTCAGCGCGGGGCCTACTTCAGTGCAGCACTTTGTGTTGCCGCTCCTGATGGCCAGGTCTTGCTCGAGGTGGAAGGGCGTTGCGAAGGCCAAATCACCAAGGTGCCCCGCGGCGACCAAGGCTTTGGATACGACCCAATTTTCGAGGTCACCAACACTGGGCGCACATTTGCAGAAATGCCCTTGGCCGAAAAAAAAAGCTACGGCCACCGAG
>Ga0209251_1001722_pt1 | contig 16085 bp, 23 predicted proteins | sample SaaInlV_100m_DNA_6_FD_184665 | JGI IMG/M metagenome (GOLD analysis project Ga0209251, IMG submission 184665) | Marine microbial communities from expanding oxygen minimum zones in the Saanich Inlet - Saanich Inlet SI073_LV_10m_DNA (SPAdes) (version 2) | ecosystem: Environmental > Aquatic > Marine... | reverse complement strand
TATATTACCTGCATAACTACCAATTGCTGTTGCGTTTTCACCTTGACTTGTTTTACCAGAAGCGGCACCAACTGCTGTTGCTTCGACACCTTGAGTTGTTTTACCAGCCTCAATACCAATACCAACTCCACCTGCGCCTTGACCAGTTTCACCTGCAAGTTCTCCAATTGCTATTGCTTTAACACCTTGACTTACGTTACCTGCGCTGTTTCCAAGTGCTATATTTAATGGCCCATTAGCATTATTTTTGTCACCTAAAAGAGCCCAAGTATTATCTGTAATTCCATACCCTGCTATTGTAGTTGGCGTTGTTGATAGGTCAGCAAATGCAATTGCAGGTATGCCTGATAATCCTGTTATCGTAGTACCGGTAAAGTCTACAGTTGTACCTGCTGTATAATCAATAGTATTTGAACCACTACCAATTGTAACTGTACCTGAAGGTGATGTTCCGATGTCAATCGGTGCTCCTGCACCTCCTACGATATTAATACCTACTGTACTACCGATGCCCATTGCTACAGCTTCATCAAATCCAATACTGTGCAATGCAGCATTAGAACTTGAAACTGCTGTTGCAATTACTCCACTTTGGAAGTCTACTGTACTTGTAGTTGTAGCACCACGTGATGTAACAGTTGCTAATGTGTCATTTTCAGCAGTTAAAAATGTACTAAGATTTGGAGGAGTGTAAGTAAATTTACCCGATACATTGTTATAGTCAACACCTCCACTACCAAATGCTTCTGCTGGTGCCGTAACACTTAGTGAAGTAAGTTGTATTCCAATCGGTGCTATTTCAAAGTTACCTGACGTAGTATTCCAAGATAAAATACTTCCGTTAGCAATACCAGTAAGATCCACATCGCTTAAATCACCTATTGATTCGTTTTGTATGTTAGATAGAAATATACTATCTCCTATGTCTGTTATTTGACTTAGTGTAATATCTAATGCTGATTGGTGTTGTGTTACAGAACTTTCTGTAATGTTTGTGTCTGGTACATTTGCCCAAGTAACTGTACCTGTAAGATCATTTATTTCGTTTGCTTGTACTACTGATACAAAATCACTAATCTGACTTGCAGTAAGTGTTAATGATGATTGATGCTGTGTTACACTTGATTGTGTAATATTAACATCAGGTACATTTGCCCATGTTACTGCACCTGTAAGATCATTTACTTCTACTGCTGCTTGAGCATTAGCTGCAACGTCTGTAAACAATTCTGTAAAATTATCTTCAATTTTTGAAAACGCTGAGCGAAGTGATTCACCGTCACCTGTTTGTTCTGCTGTGCCTATATTAATATTTTGTTGTGTCATGGTGATTCCTAATGATTTAGTCTTATAACATTTACAGTGCCATCAGTCCAATTTGTTATCTTTGCTCTTACCCATACATAGTTTCCAGTAAAGTTAAATACTTCAACAGTATTAGTTGGAATAGCATATGTTTTTTGATATGTTTCAATTGAGTTACTTACTTTACCAGTAGTATCTATTGAAAATGAATTACTAATGTTACTACTATATAACAATACCCCAAACCAATCATCTGCTGTTGGGGTAGTTTCAAGTGTAGCTTCAATACCAATTGTGCCAACAAATCCTGTTGTTTTATATTGCATTGTATGTAAGCCATCAGAACGACTATAAAAACCGTCGCCTTTATACTTGTCGCCTGTGACTACTATTGAGGTACTATCCTCGGGGTGACTTTGTGTCGGAAAAATAACTATGCTGCTCATACAAGTATTTATCTTGTTTACTTATATATCGGCTTACGACCAGCTGCTATTCTGTTCCCGTACTCGTCAATTTGGTGTCTTTTAAGAAAATTATCAATATATAGTCCAGAAATTTTGTGTATATTCTCAGCTTCAAACTGATATGTAACATTATCTTTTGATACTGTTTTTCCTATACATCTATTTTCTCTAACACTTGTTAAAATAATATCTTCGGTTTTTGGATGTCCATCTCTTGTGGTAACTGAGGCGTTAATTTCGACCCCAGGCGCAATATGTCCATACTCAATAAGTTTTAAAACTAAATCGGTTTTCATGTTAACCCCTCTCTATAGTATATATCTTTTTTATGTGATTATGTAAAAGCAACTGAACTAAAGTTAATACTTTTTGATTTGCAACTTTAATTACACGAGCATTTTTTTTATTTCTATAATAGATTTGATTTTTATTTTTCAATGACTGTAATGTTTCAGTAATTGCAATACCGTATTCTAATTCAATTTGATATTTAAATCTACTATCGTCGCTTATAATTATATTTTTTTGATTAACTAACTTATCATAAAGTTCGTCAGTACTTGGCTCGCATATTTCTTTAACTAATTCTGGAAACCTTTTTATTATAGTATCTTTATACATTTTTTCATTTGTATAAAGATGCCATTTAGGATGTTCGACTCTTATTAAGAAATCTTCATTCCAACTTTGTAGTATGTTAAACATTTGTCTTGCTGTTACATAGTCCATATTTGAAAAATTAGTATATTTAAAGAAACCGAGAGTAGACGGAACAGGGTCATTATTCATATGACAATCTAATACTGTTCTCGCCCACTTCCAATTCTTGTCTCTAAAAATCATGCCAATCGAAAACGATAGCGTTAACTTGAACGCATACTTATTATAAAATAATCTCGTTGTGTCATATATTTTCAGCATCTACTATTACTTTTACTTCTTTCGCAGTAGTATTTAATTGAATTTGTTTATCTTTAACATCAATATTAAGCGATCCACCGTCTTTAAGATCTCCAAAAAGAAGAACTTTACTCAACGGACTTTTAATATCGTTATCAATTACTCGTTGCAAGGGTCTTGCACCCATCTTTTTATCAAAGCCTTTGTCAATAAGATAGTCAATTGCATCATCAGTAATAGATGTAACAACATCTTTTTCTTTTAACAGATTTTTTAACTCTAATAAGAACTTACCAACAATCTTAATCATAATGTTTTTGCCAAGTTTATTAAATGTAACTACAGCATCAAGTCTATTTCTAAATTCAGGTGCAAAAAACTTTTTAAGTTCTTTGTCGTCGTAACTTTCATTATCAGCTTCTTCGCCGAATCCAATTGAATTCTTTTCAGACTCTTTAGCACCTAAGTTAGTTGTTAGGATTAGGAAACTATTACGTGCATCAGCTTCTTTACCGTTAGCGCCAGTTACTTTACCATTGTCCATAATTTGTAATAATACTTGCGATACATCCGGGTGTGCTTTTTCAATCTCATCAAGCAGTAGTACACAGTTTGGATTTTCTTGTAATTTCTCAATCAGCAATCCGCCCTTTTCTTCGTGTCCTACATAGCCCGGAGGTGATCCTAACAGTTTAGACACACTGTGTTTTTCTTGATACTCTGACATATCAAAACGCACAAGTTTTACACCAAGTTGTTCTGCAAGTTGTTTTGCTGTTTCTGTTTTACCACAACCAGTAGGACCCATAAACACAAAACTACCAATTGGTTTGTCTTCACGTTTAAGTCCTGCTTGTGAAATAAGCACTTTGTCGACAATAGAATCGATAGCAGTGTCTTGACCGTATACTACTTTTTTCATATTATCTTCTAATGTAGCTAAGTTACCAGTTTCACGTTCTGCAATCTGTTCGAAAGGAATTTTAAGTGCTTTGCTTAATTCAAACTGGATTTCGGATTCAGTTACCTTTCCTTGAGATTCATTATTTACTTTAAAACGTGAACATGCTAAATCAATTAAGTCAATTGCTTTATCTGGCAGTTTCTTATCACTTTGATATTTTATACTTAATTTAATAGCGGCATCAATTGCATCTTCAGTAATATTTGTTCCATGATAATCTTCATAGTACTTCTTAATACCTAACAAAATATCTCTTGTAGTTTCTTTTGACGGCTCATCAACACTTACACGTTGGAATCGACGCATTAACGCACGATCCTTTTCAAAGAACTTACGATACTCTTCCCATGTAGTTGAAGCAACTACTTTGAGATCACCTTTTGATAAGGCTGGCTTTAGCATATTAGCTAAGTCATTTGAACTATTTTGTCCACCTGATCCTGCACCACTAATCATATGGGCTTCGTCAATAAACATGATGGCCTTGCCTTTTCTTTTAAGAGCTTTTAATACCATCTTAAAGCGTTCTTCAAAGTCTCCGCGATACTTACTACCAGCAAGCATAGCACCAATGTCAAGATTATATACTTTATATTCTTGTAAAAATGTAGGCACTTGATTGTTTTCGATATTCCACGCAAGTCCTTCTGCAATAGCAGTTTTACCAACACCCGGATCGCCTACTAATAAGACGTTGTTCTTTTGCCGGCGGCCAAGGGCAAGCGCAATACTATCTAACTCTTCTGATCTACCAATAACAGGATCTACTTTTCCTTGTAACACTTGTGTATTAAGATTATCTGTAAAGTTTCTTAAAGTTTTATTTAAGATTCCATCAGGAATATCATCTTCTTCTTCGTTAACTTCAACTTCAGCACTCAGATATTCACTAAATTTATCTTTTTCAATACCAGCCTTGTGAACGTAAAATGCTGCATGAGTTTTCTTTTCGTGAATAATACTTAAAAATACGTCAGTTGGTTCTATCTCTGTACGACCATGAAATAACACCTGAGTAAATGCTCTATTAAGAACACGTTCTACTACCGAAGTTTTCTTTGGCTTATGTCTTGTTGTTTCTACCTTAATATCATCACAATTTTCTTTAAGATACTTTTCAAGTGTTTTCTTTAAAAAGTCTACATCTGTACCGTATCCTTTTAATATCGTTGCGAAAGTTTCTTCGCATAGCATAGCAAAAAGCAAATGTTCTAATGTAACATATTCGTGACGTAATTTTCTTGCGTCTTTTACTGCTTTTGTAAAAATGGCTTCTAATGAATCGCTTGGTCCTACCATGTGTTCCTCTTTTTGTTTTATGTATTGTTTACTATAATATACTCTTTATGTTAAATTGTCAAAGGACTATTTGTTCAAATCTAATTTAATTTTATCAATTATTTCTAACTGCCTGGTTGTAAGTTCGGGCATAGAAACTTTAAAAGTTATATATAAATTTCCACGTCTTTCAGAATTAAAATGATATAATCCTTCATTGTTTATTGATAATGTACTACTGGGATTAGTGCCTGCCTTTATTTTTAAATTAATTTTTCTGCCTGAAATTGTTCTAATCATTTGATCTTTGCCTAATAATAAATCAAAGTAGTCTAATGGCATGTTATAAATCAAATCATAGTCTTTAATAACAAATTGCGTATTATTGATTACTCTAAATTGTATTTCTAAATTACCTGGAGGATATTGTGAATACGTATCCTCTCCTAATCCAGAATATCTTACTATTTGTCCGTTTATAACACCTTTAGGAATAGTAACATTGATTATCTTACTTCTGCCATTAGGTAACGTATAGTTTACTACTTCTTGTGTTCCTTCAACTGTGTCTATTAAGTTAAGTGTATGGTGTACTCGTACACTTTTGTTAGGTGATCTATTAGAACGTTGTTGTCTTTGGCCAAACATGGCTCCAAAGATATCTTCCATATTTTGTGTATTAAAGTTGAATCCTTGTCCGCCACCGTTTTGTTGATGATCGTACATGCCCCGCTTTTGTGGATCTTTAAGTGTGCTATATGCTTCGTTGATTTCTTTAAACTTATTTTCATCACCACCACGATCAGGGTGGTGCTGCATACTTGCCTTTTTGTATGCTGTCTTTAGATCTTTGTCGGAAGCGTCCTTTTGAACACCTAAAATAGAATAATAGTCCATGCTATTATTTACCGCATGGACTATTATGTAAACTTAGTAGTGATATTATTTGTTGGTAACTGCTTCTTTAGCATAAAACGCTGCTACAATTGCTGCTACAGCCACAAAGTATGTCGGAGCCATATCGCCTAACGTTTTTGCTGCTTGATCAAGTCCTATTAAAACTGATAGTACAACAGCAAATGGGTATAGTAACATACCAAATAATGCGAACCATGCCATTTTACGTTGTGCATCACGCATTGCATCTTGGTCTTCTAAACGCTTGCGTTTGAATTCAAGATCCATTGCCATTTCTTCTGCAGAAATGTGTCCATCTCCGTTTGCATCCATAGCTTTTGCTACTTCTGCATCAACTGTTACTGCCTTCTTATCTACCATTATTTTCTCCCTCGAGTTTGGTGAGACGCTCCTCAATTGCGTCAATTTTTTTAGTAATTTTAGGATATTTTTTACGCCATGCATCTTCAGGTTGTTCTAACCATGTCCAGCCATAACGTTCTACAAGAAAATCAATTGCACTGTCTGCCTTTGCATATCCCCAAAGCCCTATTCGTGTTGTGCTTATGTATGCTACAAATATAGCACCTATTACACTGCCACCGATTGCTGTGTAAATCCACAGACGATCAGTTGCCATTCTTTCAATCATTTCCCACATAGTAATCCCTCAATTATTATGTTAATATTTATCCATCCACTTTGGCAAACTGCCTGTCGCTTTCTGTTGTGTTGGATATCTTCGTATGCCTAATGCTCGACGAGGATTGTATAGGTCATATCGCACTTCATTATTTTGATTGCCGCCAAGTATGACCCAAACTTCTTTGCCATTAACAACTTGTGAGTCAACAAAAAATCCTACATGACCCTTCCAGCCGCCGTTGCCTCTTGGAAATACTACAACATCTCCACGTTGTATAAGTTCGGGTTCTACACGTTCGCCCCAATATAAAAAACTACGTGCCATTAATGGAGGATATTTGGTTTGATCATTTAAGTTAGGTATGCCATCTAACTCTAATACAGCATTAACAAACGCCGCACACCATTCTGTACGTACAGGATCCACATCTAATAGTTCTTTGAGTTCGCTGCGATGTGTTCGTTCCTGCAAGCCAATGTAAGGTTGTGCCGATGTCACAGGATTAGTTTCGGGTATAGAATTACACGATGCTAAAAAAAACACAACCGAAAGGATACTAAGACGTTTCATAAAATGATTAAATTATTCTTTAATAATCTTTCATTCTATTTCGCCTTGTACGGCGCTGTCCATTGCTTCTTCTGCGGCTTCGTAATAACCTTCATAGGCTGCAATAATAGCTTGCTGTTGTTGTACTAATGCACGAATATCACTGAAGTTTAATCCTAATGCACTATAGCCGTCACCTGTGAGTGCGTATACAGCAAATGCTTTGCCTTCTGAATTAAGTTTAGCAATAACAGCATCAACATTATCTTCATTAATTACTATCCATTCGAAATTACGCATGTTTAGTTCGTCTACTGGAGGCAAGGTAAGGGTAGGTTTTTCAACTGGTGCTGTGCTTATATCAATTACTTGGGGTTTCGTTGAGCAAGCCGCGAGACTTATAATCATCGTAAAACCAAGGACACTCTTTGTTAAAAGCGATACCATTTTGTGCGTTCCTTTCCTTCTCATTTAATTCTGCTCCTGATAGAAGTTCAAAACATCTACCTGCATTTAGTGTGCCTCTATTAACAGCACGTTCAATACCTTCAGCATTTGCTATTGCTGCTGCTGTTAAATCAATCTGTTGCAATTTATCTGCTAATTCTTGATTCTGTCTACGTATGCTTATGTACTGATCATTAAGTGTAGCAAGTTCGCTGGATGCTTTTGCATAGTCTTGTTCCAGCGAACTTATTGTTTGTTCGTTTAGTTCGACTGCGGTATTAAGTTTAGCATTATTTGCTGTTAATATAGCCAACCGTTCTTGCGTATCGGTATAATACCAATAACCAACGCCGCCTGCGCCTAATAACAATATAAACATTACTAATGCTAACTTACTACCCATATCTTAATCGTCCAATAACTTTGCAAATGTAGCAGGACCTGCAACACCGTCAGGTGTTAAGCCGTTTGATAGTTGCCATGCCTTTAATGCTCGTTCTGTACCAGGACCAAAGTCTCCATCTGCGCCGATGCCTAATGCTACTTGCATTATTTTAACACCTTCACCTTTAGAACCTTTGCGTAGTACACCGATGTCATCTAAAATTTCTGAAACATCATCATCGTCTGCTGCTAAATCTTCTGCATCCATACCTAATACTTGCATGGCGTGCATATAGCGTTTCTTACGATCATCAAGACCAATTGATCCGCCGTTGATTTTCTTAGTCATACGTTTTACATCATCACCGTCTGCAATATCATTTAGATTGTTTGCGTCCCAGAACCAACATGCTGATTCAATAGCACCTGCTGGCGTTGCAACATACACTGCTGCTTCTTCTGCGGTCATATCTATAGTTTTACCAAAACGTGTATAGTTTTCACGCCCTGTTAATTGCTTTAGTCCGCGACCTCTAAATAACCAACCATCACCTTCGTTAACATTGCCCATTTTGTATTTACGGTACTCGTCCATATACACATAATTTGCGATCATCTCTGGCTTACGATGATACTCGTCTGCATCACGCTTTGGAGCAGAACCAAAGTAACGTCCAAATACAGCACGTAATGCTTTTGACGAATAGTTTAGGTTTTCTTCTAAGCGTTTAAAGCCTGCTGATTCGTGCGCACATTGACTTAGGAAGTGTGCTACTCTGCGTTCAGTTGTAATACCGTATTTTGGTAATAGTTCGCATAATGCATCAAACCAATCATCAGCATCAGCACTGATAATTTCAGCCAGGTGGTCTTTAGTAAAGTCAAATTCAAAACTCATTTTTAGATCCTTTTTAAAACGAGAGCCTTGTCTTCATTTTCAAAAACAAGACTGTCTCCATACTTACTTATGTTATAGTCTCCGACATACTTGGTCAAAAAGAGTATCTCAGGATAGCTTTCCATCAAATCAAATTTGCCATTAATCGTTTCTAATATAGTCTGTTTGTCGTTAAAAGTTATATATTCAAAAAGCAATGGATCAGCATATGCCTTTTTTATTTTTATTGTATTTTCGTTTATTATTATATCTTCTATATAGCTTTTATTAAAAAAGTTTTTATAGTTGTTTAAGTTACTTTCATTTACAGTCATTTCGTAATCTTCAGCAGTAAGTGGTATACTTCCGCCTAACAATTCCTCATCAATTGCTGTACTATCAAAACTTTTATAGTATCTGTACTTAAATTCGTCTAACTCACATAAACTTTTTAGTCCGTTTATAAGTTCCATTATTTCTTGTGGAACTGATGTTTTTCTTTCCATCTCAACAAATACTTTATATGTACCGTCACTCTGTTCACCGGCAGTTACATCAGCATCTAAGACAAAATTATATCCTTTTTCGATAAAGTCTACTAAGTCTTCTCCACTTTCTTTAGTAAGAGTACTAAAACTTAGTGTAACAATATCTTTATCGTTACCCATTTTTGATTTATAACTGTCAATTTCGAAAATATTATAAACTAAATCTTTTAGATCGCCTTGGTGTAATCCCATTTTAGATTCCTAATTCTTCATCAGCACCAGTATTTAGATCAGCTTCTTGTGCAGTATCTACTGGAGCCTGTGCCTGTATTGTAGGTTGCTTTAATGCTTCTACAGCATCATTGTATCCACTATAAATATCTGATATCAATGCTTTCGGCATTTTAATTGTTACTACCCATACAGGGTGTCTATCTAATTTACCTTTGCGTGTTCCAGAACGTATATCATCGGCTGTTTTAATTTTTCTTGGAGTAACAAAGTGTGATTTTTCAAAAGACACTTTGCAATCGTAATCAGTTAAACGTTTGCCACCATCTGGATCTGGCATTTCTGCATATGGCCACATAAATGAACATGTAACCCAATGTCTTTCGATATCAGGACCTGATACTAATTCACCGTCTTTCCAGTTTTTGTAAACATATATATCGAGCTCGTCGATAACTCTTTCAAAATCTTTAAGAATAGAGAACTGTGTATTTGAATTATAAATGCTATTTAAATTATTTGCTACGTCAATTTGCTGATACATGATATTTCCCGTATTTGATAATGTATTTATCTATATTGAGAATACATTTGTCATCTATGGTAAATAATATTAGTGATATAAATCACTAATAATCCAGAGGAGGATACTGCATGGGTGCGAAGCAGAAAGCCAAACGGCGTTCAGACAACGTATTAAATTTTAACACTTTTACAACAAAACCTAAGCATGTACAAATAGTTCCAAGAAATAAAAACCAAGAGCACTATATTCTAAAGTTACTCGATAAACAAAAAGATATTGTGTTTGGTATCGGCCCTGCCGGTACTGGTAAAACTCTCTTGGCTGTACAAACGGCGGTTAAATTTTTCAAGGAGGGAGAAGTTGATAAAATCATTGTAACAAGACCTGCTGTCTCGGTAGACGAAGATTTAGGGTTTTTACCAGGTACATTAGAAGAAAAAATGGCACCGTGGACAAGACCTATATTTGATGTACTACGTGAGTATTTTACAAGCTCTGAAATAGAGGGTATGATTCAAGAAGGTATTATTGAAATTGCTCCATTGGCGTATATGAGAGGTAGAACCTTTAAGAACGCATATATTTTAGCTGATGAAATGCAAAATGCTACACCGAGTCAAATGAAAATGCTACTAACGAGACTTGGAGAAGGCTCAATGATGGCGGTTACAGGAGATTTAGCACAAGCTGATAGACTAAAAGATAATGGTTTATTAGACTTTGTTGATCAATTAGAGAGTAAAGATACAAGTTGTATTGATATAATTAAATTTGCTCATTATGATATTGAAAGACACCACGCAGTCAAAGAAGTTTTAGAAATCTACGGCGACGAATAACGAAAGGGGCTCTATGCCCCTTTCAACTGTACTAACAAAAATTCGTGTTTTGTATACACATATGGCCAGTGCGGACCTTTTAAAGGAGGCTTACCGTTATGATCATAATAGGTAAACCGAATATAGTAATCCTTTAACCATATTAATTTCCCACTATTACTACGTTTAGGCCACCACGCAAATTTCTTTTCATAAGAATGTTGCGGATCCTTTTGCCAATTGGCACCCATCATAGATTCATAGATCATTCATTAACGGAAAGATTTCACTAATTGCTTTTGCACATGCGATAGCAATATCCATATGTTCTTTCTGTGTACCATTTGCACTGCGTAATTCAATATAATGTACCCAACTACGTATTGTGCCGTTCATGTATAGACGTGTTTTTGTTAAGCCTTCGGGTAATACTTTACGAGCTTGCTCTTTAGCAATGCCTTTGTCAATAGCGTTTTCATAGATAACTTTTGCAACTTCTGCAACATGCTTTTGTTGCATGTCCCACCAATGCTGTAAATCTCTATCATCAGTTGAAATACTATTTTGTCTGTTCTTTTGATCTTGCAAACGTGCTTCACTGTATTCAAAGATCTCACCTTGCTCGGCAGGATCTGCATAACGCTGTGAAAACTCTTGGAATGCAAAACTACGATGACGTACAATTTGGTGTGCAATATCACGTGTAGTATTAATTTCTAACACTGCATTTGTCATCTCTAATGGTGACCAATGTTGGTGTTTGATCAAATACTTAATTAAACGTTCACTTGTTTCTTTGTTTATCTGTGCTGCTGGATTTGAAACCTTTGCACAAAACGCAATGAGGTCCTGTACATTTTCTAATCCTTCTGCTTTAAATTCTTCTGTAGGTTGTGTATAACTTACTAATCGAACGGCCATCCAGTTAATTCTCCTTTGATGTTAGATAGTCTTTGGCTTAAAAAGCCTATTGTAGTATATATATGACCAGTGTCATGTGCTTGTAATAAAGTTTTGTATAGTGCAATTTCTTCTTCTAAAACATTTATGCGAACTAAGTCATTTATTAATGTTTGGTTGTTCATCCAAAATCTTTCTTATTGTTTCACTTGTATATGTTTTGAACCACCTTGGTGCGATGCTGTGTATAATCACAGCAAATACAGTTATTTGCAATCTAAGTGCAATACCAAGTGCATGTTTCATATGTTGCCAGCCTGTCATGTTTACTGATTCTAAATGTAATTTACATTGTTTACTTAACATTAATTTCCCTTTCCGGGGTTTTCTGAGAAATGTTCTATTTTATTTTCTACCCCATGCCATTCTTCAGCATCGGCTGGTACATCTTCAGGTCTCATTTCTGTAATAACCGGCCATAAGTCTGAGTACTTTTGATTGAAGTCAACCCACTCTGCTGCACCTGGTGCAGTGTCAGGAAGAATTGCATCTGCTGGGCATTCTGGCTCGCATACGCCACAGTCAATACATTCTAACGGATTAATAACTAACATGTTTTCACCTTCGTAAAAACAATCTACTGGACAAACCTCTACACAGTCCATGTGTTTACATTTAATACATGCATCATTTACAATATATGTCATGTTACCCCATTTCTATTTGTTGTTTAATTATTGCAGATATCATATTTGCTGCTTCCTTTTGTGGTTCATGGTCAAGATGTGCTCTGTCTTTACCTAAATAATGTTCCAATCCGTATTTCTTTGCAAAGTATTCGTATCCGATCTCGTATCCGTCCCAGTACATCAACTTATCTGTAGGTTTTAATGTTTTGCATAATTGCTCTATAAAGTGAGGCTGAATTTTTATTAGTCGGTCGTCGTCGTGCATATGCAAATGATCAATAGGAGTTTTTAATAGGTTCTCGTCTATATTATTTTCTGTCCATCTGCCCCAAAACATACATGCTGTAATGCTGATATTAAGTTCGTGACAAAGATCAATTGCTTGCCGTAAGTTAATCATTGTAAAAAAATATGTACGGTATATGTCATCAATTGTTAATAAAAAATTTCTTTGTTGTGTTTTAATTCTTTTACTTGATATTCGAGTTGTGAAATGTTTCATTTTATTCTGATCAAAACTCTCATGAACAATATTATCACCAGACCAACATTTTTCAAAATGTCCTTGTCTTGATTCTGGTTCTTTGTCTAATGTAAGATATGCTCGATCAGTTATCCATTCCATAATTATATGATCGATATCATATTCTTTTTTCATATTAAGAATAGTATTTAAGTATATCTCAGATCCTTTGCCGCCTTGGGCGTTACTAAAGAATTCAATATCTGTACCTTTAAAATTATCTCGTATATTATCAATAAACAGAGGAGTTAATTGATCATTTCTGCCCAAATGACCACCAGTTAGATAAGATGAGCCGATCATACCAACTCTGCTTATACTCACTTATACATCTCCTCTATATGATTACAAAGTATATTTACAATTTTTGTCTCAGCTGGACAATTTAAATGAACGCCATCCTTACATGCCCAATCTATTTTACATTCATGAAGATATCTTTTTGCTGAATGTACACTATAGTTGTCATATGTTGTAACAATCTTTACATTAGGAGTAGTAAAATCTTCAGACCATTCCTGCATTACATCTTTTAGATACGGTGAATTAGTTCTGGTACTATGATGGCACATCCAAGCTGTGACTTTTATATCTAATAATTTACATAAATCGATAACTTGAGAAAGAGCTATGTGTCTATAAAACCCTTGACGGTTTACGTCTAATGCTATTTCAGTTGATAGCTCAAATAATACATTTGCCTGTTTTCTAAAAAATTTACGTAAATCAGGACGCCTATGTAACCAACGTGCTATTGCCTTATGATTATTAAAAAATGTTGTGTAACTTCCAGCATTGTCTACACCGTATATTGCTTCTTCGTTGTGTACATCAGGATACTCTTCACTTATATGTGTATATAGCGGAGTTCGATCATTTATTATTTCTACTAACAAATGATCAATATCATAATTTTTTTTTAAATAGACAATACTGCTCAAGTATCTTTCCATACCCATTCCGGATTGTGCTGCATTATAAACGGTATCAATCTTTAATTGCTGTTTGATTAGATCTGTAAACGAAGGATTGCGGCGCATTTTGTTCACATCGTAATGTCCACCTGTTGAAAAAGAAGAACCGACAATACCTAATTTCATAGTCGAGCTAACCTAATTAATGTTGCCGCTAAGTTAATCTCAGGATCAGCAACTAACGTATGATCAACTAATCCTTGTTTAATAATTAGTACTGCTTGATCCTGAATCTCATTGTCGCCAAATAGTTCATTGTTGTCATAGAGCCATCGATACACTTCTTCCATTTCTTCTGGGCGAATAGCACCACATAATAGTTTACGTGCTTCTTGTATTTTGCCTGCTTTAAACAATTCGACCATATCCAGTTTCCAGTCACTTTCACCCGTATCACCCTCGTTGGGTTTTGTAAGCACACCTTCTACACTGTTCATTTGTACTGTGTTGATACACTTACGCAAGTCTGGATAAGTTCCTTTAACATATGTGTCAAGTGTATCTAAGTCTGGAGTTACACCTTCTGTGATAAGAATCTCTGCAACTCTTGCTGTAAACTCTGTTTGGTCAATCTTAGCAATGTGGAAGCCTTGACATCTGCTGTGGATAGCAGGAATAATTCTGTTTGGATAGTTACACGTTAGAATGAAACGTGCTGTTGTATGATACTCTTCCATTACACCACGTAGTGCTGCCTGTGCGTTTGGCGACAAGTAATCAGCTTCGTCAAGTAATACAATTTTAAAGTCTCCGAAAGGAATCATTTGTACAAAATTTACAATTTTATCACGTACATCATCTACTGAGTTTGTTCGCGATGCGTTTATTTCAAGTATGTCTAATGGATTAGTATCTAATTCATTAAACAACAGTTTAGCAAGTGTAGTTTTACCAATACCTGCGTTACCACTAAACAGCAAGTGCGGGATAGTCTTATCTTTAATCCAAGTTTTTACTTGATTGCGTTGTGCGTCATCTCGAAATACGTAGCCATCTACTGTTTTCGGACGATATTTCTCTACCCATAAATCTTTCATTCTTTAATCCCATAAACTTTCATAATATTTTCCAAACAGTCTAAACCCGTTTGTCATACGCTCTTGGTGTGCTTTTACACCGTTACTATCCCATTTGTTGTAATCGTAATCTTCCATCCAATCGTCACGACACTTTTGTTCGAATGCCCAGATCATTTCATCCATTATATAATCCCAACGTTCAAAGTGTTTAGGATCAACATCGCCACCTGCTGCATACTTGTTTAGTTGTGCTTCTGTGGCAACAAGTTTTAGAGGAACGTCTTTCATGTCTACCATTGGAGCGCCATGCTTTGTTTCTTTCAACTGTACAAGCATAGGCAGGATGATAGGAGCAAGAGTATCGTCCATACCCCAAGTATCATAGTTGTGAATCTTTATACTTGTTCGTTGTTTAGGTGAATATCCAAACCAGTTGTATAACAAGTTGTGATAAAACCTATGATTAGGAAATGAACCTATATTAACTTTCATTTACTGGCCTCTGTTATCATTTTAATATTCTGTTTTATTTTAGCATGAAATTCTTGATCTGTCAAGTTATAATTTAATCCTTCGCTTAATGCTCTGCTAAAACTTGCTGTAACGTCTGCATTAGCGCCTAACCTGCGGCATGCTTCTGCTGTAGCATATCCACCACTTAGAAACACAACACGTTCTACATTAGGAAACACTGTGAGATTGTGATACAAGTTGGGTACTTCTGGTGGTGTTAGTTTGAGAATACATTTACCTGGGAACTCATCTAAAAACTCTTGTAAATGATACATAAGAGCATCTTCGACTTCGCCTTTGATAGGATGGTCAATGGGTACTTCAGGTTCAATGATTGGTACAAGCCCGTAATCCCAAATAGTACGAGCAAGTGTAAACTGTTGCTTGAGTACAGGATGTACCATTCCTGCACCTTTAACAATGCTACGCATCTTAGTGCCGTAAATTTTAGGACCAATGCCGTTTGTAGCCCACTCCAACATCTGCTTTACTGGAAACTGTTTGAGTGTTCCGTCCTCATCACATCCACTGTCAATCTTTAGGAACGTGTCAATGCCTTTTTCATCCAAGACGTTAACCATTCCACGGGTAACTGTGTCTTGGTAGAGGATTGCTCCCCAGATGTTTGAGTCGTTGAAGTCAGGACTGTTGACCATTCTAAGACGCATAGCATGAACTTTCTCCATCTTG
>Ga0209251_1001715_pt1 | contig 16123 bp, 13 predicted proteins | sample SaaInlV_100m_DNA_6_FD_184665 | JGI IMG/M metagenome (GOLD analysis project Ga0209251, IMG submission 184665) | Marine microbial communities from expanding oxygen minimum zones in the Saanich Inlet - Saanich Inlet SI073_LV_10m_DNA (SPAdes) (version 2) | ecosystem: Environmental > Aquatic > Marine... | reverse complement strand
GCTCCATAAGAGGAGATCACGTATTCAGTAACCGTTAATCCTTCTCGGAAGTTAGTACGAATCGGCAAGTCAATGATTTCACCCTGTGGGTTGGCCATCAAGCCACGCATGCCCACCAACTGACGCACCTGGGACATATTTCCCCGGGCCCCAGAGTTGGCCATCATCCACACCGAGTTCAGCGGTGCATTCTCATCAAAATTCTTTTTAACGGCATCAACCAGACGTTCATTCGTTTCTGTCCAGGTATCAATCACCTTGGTATGACGCTCCACCTCAGTAATTTCTCCAAGCCTGTATCGCTCTTCCGTCGCGGTGATTTGCTCTTCTGCCTGACTAAGCAGATCCTTTTTGGCCGCAGGAACTTTAAGGTCGTCAACTGAAATTGAAACTGCCGCCTGGGTTGCGTATTTGAACCCAAGATCTTTCAAATCATCGGCCATTGAAGACGTCACAGCCGTGCCGTGATGCTTGAACGACCAAGCCACCAAATTTTTTAAAGCCTTTTTATCAACGATGTGATTTCGAAACGGAGGCGGTGTTTTCGAAAGAGGCTTTGAAATCTTCTCCAGAGCAGCTTTGGCTGCTTTGGCCGCTTTGGCTGCCTTGGCTTTGGAAGGCTTACGGGGCTTGGAAGTGGTCATGAATGCGCGTGGATCAGGTGGGATGAAAGAAAAAATTCAGGCGTGATTCAGGCGGAGGCCACCGCATCAATGATGGTGTGATTCATAACCACGCGGCCAACTGTTGTAAGGATGTAGCGACTAATCAGCGCTCCTTCCTCGTCGAAGCGATCACGGCGATAGGTCCACTGTTCAATGCGTGTTCCATCGCTCAATGTTTCCGACTTCAGTGGTTCCTGCAGTTCATCGTCATCTTCAACTTCTCCGTTGAAACGCACCCAAACCCAATCGTGGAGACCAATTCGGGTATCTTCGAAAGCGTGGATGACATCGTCGAGGCCTGCAAAAGTTGCACTGCGATCGCCGAATTCAGGTTGGGCCGCACCAGGTTGCAAGGCAGTTAAGTAGTAAGAGCCAAGCACCATGTCCTGCGATGGGGTGATGATCGGCTCACCTGTCGCTGGTGAAAGGATGTTGTTGCTAGCCAACATCAACATGCGTGCTTCGGTCTGAGCTTCGATCGCAAGCGGAACATGGACAGCCATTTGGTCGCCGTCAAAGTCGGCGTTGAATGCCGGACAGACCAAAGGGTGGAGTTGGATCGCACGACCATCAACCAGCTTGGGTTCAAAGGCCTGAATTCCAAGTCGGTGGAGAGTTGGAGCTCGGTTCAACATGATTGGGTGACCGTCGATCACCTCCTGGAGAACCTGCATCACTTCATCGTCGGCACGCTGAATGAGTTTCTTGGCGGCCTTAATGTTATTGACGATGTTCTGACGAATCAGACGGTGAATCACAAATGGCTGGAATAACTCAATGGCCATTTCCTTTGGTAAACCACACTGATGCATTTTCAGTTTTGGACCCACCACGATCACGGAACGGCCTGAATAATCGACACGCTTGCCGAGAAGGTTTTGACGGAAACGTCCTTGCTTACCTTCAATAATGTCACTCAGTGATTTCAGCGGCCGGTTATTCGCGCCAACAACGGTGCGACCACGACGACCATTGTCGATGAGGGCATCGACGGCTTCTTGAAGCATCCGCTTCTCATTGCGCACAATGATTTCGGGCGCCAGGATTTCCTGCAACCGACCTAAGCGGTTGTTCCGGTTGATGACGCGGCGGTACAGATCATTGAGATCGGACGTTGCAAAGCGACCGCCATCGAGCTGAACCATCGGACGGAGATCCGGTGGAATCACAGGAATAACGTCAAGCACCATCCAATCGGGACGGGCACCGGTCGCAATGAAATTATCGATCACGCGTAATCGCTTGATCAACTTGGCCCGTTTCTGGCCCTTACTACCGTTGATGTCTTCCCGAAGCTGCTGACCGACCTCGTTAAGGCTGAGATCCTGAAGAAGTTGCTTCAGTGCTTCCGCACCAATTCCCACAACAGGTTCGTTCTCAATTTCTGACTCTTCTGCGTAAATCTCGTCCTCAATTTCCAACCATTCGTCTTCTGTGAGCAGCTGCTTGTACTTCAGATCCTTATGGTCACCTGGATCAAGAACGACGTAGCAGTTGAAATACACAATCTGCTCAACATCACGGAGCGGCATATCCAAGAGGATGGCCACATAGCTCGGAATCCCCTTTAGATACCAAACATGGGACACCGGAGCGGCGAGCTTGATGAAGCCCATCCGATGACGGCGAACCCTGCTCTCAGTGACCTCAACCCCACAACGCTCACAAACAATGCCGCGGTGCCGTACACGCTTGTACTTGCCGCAGTGGCATTCCCAATCCTTAGAAGGGCCAAAAATCTTCTCGCAAAACAACCCGTCCATCTCGGGCTTCAACGTTCTGTAGTTGATGGTTTCCGGTTTGGTGACTTCGCCAACCACCTGTCCATTGGGAAGGGTGCGCTGACCCCACTCCATCACCCTCTCGGGAGATGCAAGCGTGATCTTGACGTAATCGAAGTGATTTTCGGTGCGGAGGTTGCTGTTGGTCATTGACGATTAAGGAAGACGATTAAAGAAGAAGAAGCGGGTTGTCGGTTCGTTCGTTGATCCGTCAGTCCTCGTCGTAATCAGCGACCCCGAGGGACTCATAGGTCGGACGACTCGGTGTGCTTCGACGTGGATTCACGTCTTGCATCAGATCGACTTCTTTGCCTTCCTCGGTATAAACCGCGATATCCAAACCAAGGGATTGGAGCTCTCGCATGAGCACCTTGAAGGATTCGGGAGTACCAGGGCGAGGAATGGGCTTGCCTTTGACGATGGCATTCAAGGCCTCGTTACGGCCTTGCATATCGTCGGACTTCACCGTGAGCAATTCTTGAAGGGTGTAAGCAGCGCCATAGGCCTCAAGCGCCCAAACTTCCATCTCACCCAAACGCTGACCACCCTGCTGGGCCTTACCACCTAGCGGCTGTTGGGTCACCAGAGAATAAGGACCGGTGGAACGGGCGTGAATCTTGTCATCGACGAGGTGCACCAATTTCAAGAAGTGGGAATAGCCCACTGCAACTGGCTGATCGAAAGGAAGACCAGTACGACCATCGCGTAGGACGAGTTTTCCCGGATTTTCAGGGTTATAGACCCAATCTTTTCCTTCCTGTTTTGCTGCCTCGGTGAGGAATGTCGTCACCGTCTGCTGGGACTTCTCAGCCCCATGCATTTCATCAAAAGGAATGATCTTGACTCGACAGTCGAGGTTGGAGGCAGCCCAACCCATCAAGAGTTCGAACACCTGGCCAACGTTCATCCGACTCGGCACGCCCAGAGGGTTCAGCACGATGTCAACAGGAGTGCCATCAGGCAGATAAGGCATGTCTTCACGGGGAAGGATGCGACTGATAATTCCCTTGTTGCCATGGCGACCAGCCATTTTGTCGCCGACCTGAATCTTGCGGCGCTGCGCCACGTAGACGCGAACAACCATGTTGGCGCCAGGCGGAAGCTCATCACCTTGTTCGCGGGTGTAGATCCGAACATCAACAACCCGACCACGCTCTGTTCCAGGAACACGAAGTGAGTTGTCGCGAACATCGCGTGCTTTCTCACCAAAAATGGCGCGGAGGAGTTTTTCCTCGGGTGGTTGATCCGACTCACCCTTGGGAGTGACCTTACCCACCAAAATGTCGCCGCTTTCAACGAAAGCACCAACACGGATGATCCCCATTTCATCAAGATTGCCAAGGCTTTCCTCAGCAACGTTGGGGATCTCACGGGTGATTTCCTCAGGACCCAGCTTGGTCTGACGGGCTTCAATCTCGTATTTCTCGATATGAACCGAGGTGTAGAGATCATCGGTAACCAGACGCTCGCTGACGAGCAAGGCATCCTCGTAGTTGTATCCCTCCCAGGGCATGTAGGCGATCAGAACGTTCTGTCCCAACGCAATTTCACCGCCTTCACAAGCGGAACCATCCGCTAAGACCTGACCGACAATGACCGGATCACCTTGGCGAACGATTGGACGCTGGTTTAGGCAAGTGTCCTGGTTGGAACGCTGATACTTCTGTAAGAAATGCGTGTGCTCTTCGCCGTCTTCATCCAGCACAACGATGGCGTTGGCATCCACGAAAACAATGGTTCCATTCACTCTTGAGATCGGAACCATTCCGGAATCTCGAGCCACCTGGGTCTCGAGTCCTGTGCCAACGAGAGCACGTTCTGGCCTCAGGAGGGGAACAGCCTGACGCTGCATGTTGGAGCCCATCAGAGCGCGGTTGGCGTCGTCGTGCTCTAGGAACGGAATCAAGGAGGTCGCTACCGAGATCACCTGAACAGGCGATAAGGCGACGTAATCCACTTGTTCTGGTGGAACTTTTTCGAAATCTTGGCGATAACGAACGGGAATCAGGTCAGCTTTGATGGCTCCGTTGTCTTCGGTAGCAACATCACCAGGAGCGACGCGAACCTCATCTTCTCGGTCAGCAGATAGATAGATGGGATCGCCAGACTTGATGACGACACCGTTCTCAACTTTCCAGAACGGGGTTTCAATGAAGCCGTACTCATTGACACGAGCATGCGTCGCCAAAGAGTTAATGAGACCCGCGTTCGGGCCCTCTGGAGTTTCAATCGGACAAAGACGTCCGTAGTGAGAAGGATGAATATCGCGGACAGCAAAGCCGGCACGCTCTCTGGTTAGGCCGCCTGGACCAAGGGCAGAAATACGGCGCTTGTGGGTGAGCTCAGCCAAAGGATTGGTCTGATCCATGAACTGGCTCAACTGACTGGAGCCAAAGAACTCCTTGATGGCAGCCACCAGGGGCTTTGGATTCACCAGTTGTGCTGGAGTGAGCGAATCGGTTTCACCAACCGTCATTCGCTCTTTGATGATCCGTTCGAGTCGGTTCAGTCCGACACGAACCTGGTTCTGAAGCAATTCGCCAACAGAACGAACGCGACGATTACCAAGGTGGTCGATGTCATCAAGGCTTGCCCCGCCGACATCCAATTCCAAATTGACCAAATAATCCAAAGTGGAAAGCACGTCCTCGTGGGTGAGGGTGCGGACCGTGTCTGGAATCGTGAGACGGAGTTTTTTATTGATCTTGTAACGACCAACACGACCGAGGTCGTAGCGCTTGGCGTCAAAGAAACGGGTTTGCAGAAGCTGCTGACCGCCACTCACCGATGGAGGCTCGCCGGGACGAAGCTTTTTGTACAGCTCTAAAAGTGCCTGGTCTTCAGAACTGATGCCTTCATCGTTGGCCGCATCAATCGACTTTTTATAAAACTCCGGATGACGGAGCTTGTCCAACACGTCGTTATCGGAAAGACCCATGGCGCGCATGAGTACGTGGGCGTTGATCTTTCGCGTTTTATCAACACGGACGTGGAGAAGATCGTTTTTATCGGTTTCAAATTTCAGCCATGCTCCACGGTTGGGAATCACGCTGGCGTTGTATGTACGGCGCCCGTTTTTATCCATTTCATCTTTGAAATAGACACCAGGACTGCGCACGATCTGGTTCACGATCACGCGTTCCGCGCCATTAATGATGAACGTTCCACGTTCAGTCATCAATGGCAATTCGCCTATGAATACTTCCTGCTCTTTGATTTCACCCGTTTCCTTATTAACAAGACGACAGGTGACATACATCTGGGATGCAAACGTCGCATCACGACGCTTGGCCTCTTCCACATCGTGGCGAGGACGCTTAAGTCGGTATTCACTACCGATGAAGTGCAGCTCAAGCTTGCCGGTGTAGTCGGTTATTGGAGAGAAGCTTTCAAGCTCCTCAATCAAACCTTTATCTAAAAACCATTTAAAGCTGGCCCGCTGAACCTCCACCAAGTCGGGGAGAAAGGTGGCGGTCTTGGCGACCTGAATCGCGCTGCTGCTCATGCGGGGACCGGCAGGGAGGACGAAGGAACAAAAGGACTGGACTAAATCGGCGCTCGAAATCTGCTTAGCGAGTCATGGGAACGACAGAGAGGCAATCAGCCTTCCCAAGAGAAGACCAACAAACCAACTGTTGAGCTCAACAATCGCGGGGCAGATCAGCTAACGACGACAAGTGCACCGGAAGGGAATGGACGCTTCAGGAGCCACAGACACGGAAAACCGGTCTATAGCCAGGCCAATACGACATCTTACATAAAGCAATCCCCCTTACTTCGACCGGTTAGGGATTCAAGGCAGTTTGAACAAACGGCGCGCGTTGGACGTCGTCACAGCGGCGACCCGATCCACGTCAACACCCCGCAAATCGGCAACCCGAGCGGCAACTGAAGCCACGAAAGCCGGTTCGTTCCTCTTCCCACGCCTTGGCACTGGGGCCAGGAAAGGACAATCGGTCTCAACCAAGAAACGGTCTTCGGGCACCTGTTCGGCACAGGCATGGGTCGCAAATGCCTTTGGAAATGTGACTGTGCCGCTGAAGCTGATGTAGAAGCCAAGGTCGAGGAAGCCATGCATTTCTTCCGGAGTTCCTCCCCAGCAATGCATCACACCAGCAGGGCAGCGGCCTTCCGATCGTCGAGCTCGGAGCTCCTGCAGCATCGGCTCTGCAGCATCCCGACAGTGAATAATCACGGGCAGATTCAACTCAACAGCCAGGTCAAGCTGGGGGCGGAGCACGGCGAATTGCTCCTCCAAATTTTTGTCGCGGAACAAATCGAGCCCAAGCTCGCCAATGGCGACAACCCGCTCGTCGTCTTTTGCAGCCTGACGCAGCACATCAACAGTGTCTTCACTCCAATGCTCCGTATCGAGCGGATGCACTCCGACGGAGTAGCGCATCTCTGGAAAGCGATCTGCCAGGGAACGAATGGCAGGAATCTCCGATGGCTCCACGCAGGCATGCAATAGAGCCTTTACGCCGGCTTCTCTCCAGCGTGCGGCAACATCCTCGAGGTCATCCTCGAAGTTCCGAAAAACGATGTGACAGTGGCTGTCAATCAGCGTCGAGGTGGACGACACAGCTGGGTCGAAACGCGCTTTCGACCCATTCTGCCCGTTGACGACGTTTAACTGGCTGGTTCGAGAACCTTGCGCACAGCGGAGCTCAACCGGGATTTCTGGTTAGCGCCGTTATTGCGATGAAGAACACCCACTTTCACAGCCTTATCGATCTTGCTGAATGCTTCTCGCAAGGACGCTTGCACGGACGCCTTGGCCTCGTCGCCAGGGGCGGAGCCGTACGCATCGCATGCACTTAAGCAGCGCTTCATCAAGGTGCGCATGGACGACTTGTAGGTGCGGTTGCGCAAACGATTGCGCTCTGCAATCTCTATACGCTTCTTCGCTGAGTTGTTATTGGCCACTGACGCGGGGACGTTGCGAACAATCCGACACCATACTCCCTAGCTCCCAACATTCGATTAGGTCGACACTTCAAAGCGCCTCACCAGCCCGGGTCTTAATTTGAAGGTAATGAACACAAGGTGCTCCTTGCCTGAGAAAAATCCGGCGGGTTTTTCACTTCGCATCGTGCGAGATCCGGAGCAGGCCAAGGCAGAACTCCAGCGCCTCGTCCAACGCACTGCTCACGCCCAACAGGGTGATGCTCAGGGACGTGTCGACACAATTCTGTCCGAGGTCCGAAGCCGGGGGGATGCCGCCGTTGTCGAATTCACGGAGCGCTTTGACGGCTTCCGTCCTGAACCTGTCGCTGTTCCCGAAGAGAAGCTCGAGCATTCGTGGCGAAATCTTCCGGCGAATCTCCAGGACGCCCTGGAGCTTGCCCATCGGCGCATCACCGACTTTCATCAACGCCAGCGGCCAGCAGACATCGTCACCGAGGGGCCCTATGGCGAGCGGCTTGGACGCCGCTGGAGGCCAGTGGATCGAGCTGGTTTGTACGTGCCAGGAGGTCGGGCGTCCTATCCCAGCACAGTCCTGATGAATGCTGTGCCAGCCAAAGTTGCTGGCGTCAACGAGGTCGTGATCTGTTCCCCGGCAGGTCGCGATGGAGAGGTCAATTCAGTGGTCCTAGCGGCCTCCCATCTCGCAGGCATCCGCACCGTTTTTCGCCTCGGCGGTGCCCAAGCGATCGCAGCCATGGCCTACGGAACCGAAAGCGTTCCCAAGGTGGACGTGATTAGCGGTCCTGGAAATCTCTATGTCACTTTGGCCAAACAAGCCGTGTATGGCCAAGTTGGCATCGACTCCTTAGCGGGTCCTAGTGAAGTTTTGGTGATTGCTGATCAAAGCGCCAAACCTGATCAAGTTGCCGCAGACCTGTTAGCCCAAGCCGAGCATGACCCTCTCGCGGCTGCGGTTCTGATCACCACCAATCCAGCCTTGGCCGAGCAGATTGCCCATGAAATCGAACTACAACTCGAGGGGCACCCACGCCGAGAAATCTGCGAGGCCTCGATCAACAATTGGGGATTGGTGGTGGTTTGCGACGACCTCGAAAGCTGCGCCGCTTTGAGCGACAGTTTTGCTCCAGAGCATTTGGAACTGTTGGTGGAACGTCCGCAAGCGTTAGCGGAACGAATCCAACATGCCGGCGCCATTTTTCTGGGCCCTTGGTCACCGGAGGCGGTTGGTGATTATTTAGCCGGTCCGAATCACACCCTGCCCACCTGTGGCGCGGCTCGCTTTAGTGGAGCCCTAAGCGTTGAGACATTCATGCGACACACCTCGTTGATCGGCTTTAACCGCGCGGCCCTTGAAGCCACAGGATCAGCCGTTCAAGAACTAGCGGGGAGTGAAGGGCTCCATAGCCATGCCGAATCCGTGAGGCGACGGCTCAGCTAGCTAGGGCGCCGATCAAGACTGCGAACGCCGGCAACACCATCAGAGATTTCACCCACCAACACCTCATCGGTGAGATTCACAAATAAACCGTTTTCCAGCACACCTGGAATGTTGTTGATCGCCTTCTCCAGGGACGCTGGATCGTCGATTCCACCCTTGAGCTTGACGTCCAGCACCAGATTGCCCTGATCGGTGACCACTGGACCAGCCTTCCTCTGGGCCATACGAAGTTCAGCGCTACCTCCCATGGATGCCAAGGTCTTTTGGACCTGACGCCAAGCACCAGGCAACACCTCCACGGGCAACAAAAAGTCCAGATTGAGGCGATCGACCAATTTGGTGGAATCCACCACCACCACAAATCGATCCGCCATGGCTGCCACAAGTTTCTCCTGAACGTGGCAGGCGCCACCACCTTTGATGAGCTGAAAACAAGGATCCACCTCATCAGCACCATCGATGGCCAGATCGATCCGGTCCACAGCGTTGAGACTCAGCAAAGGAATGTTCAACTCGGCGGCCAAAACTTCCCCTTGAAAGGAAGTTGTTACACCCACAATATTTTTCAACTCTCCTGAAGCGAGCTTGGCTCCAAGACCACGAATCATGAGTGCTGCTGTGGATCCGGAACCAAGGCCAAGAACCATGCCGTCTTTTATTTGCCCCACCGCGGCATTAGCAACCGCTTGCTTCATTTGAGTTTGAAGATCCGCCATCGTTACGCCATCGGTGGGCGAGACGGTAGCAAGGGTTTCAGCTCAAACCAGGTAGAGGAGCCGGTTTAACCGACAGGTTGAGTTCGCGGCCGTTTCGCAACACCGTTAAGGGAAGGGGCTCCGAAAGCGGAGCAGCATCCACCACCTCAAGCAGAGCCTGAGGATCTGCCACAGGCTTCTCATCGACCCCAATCACCAGATCACCACGACGCAATCCAGCGTCTTCTGAAGGCCCCTGAGGCAGCACACTTTGAACAAGTGCTCCTGTGCGCTCGGGCAGTTGAACCAGCGCATTGGGATCTTTGTTGTGGTCCCTGGCGATGCGAGGGGTCAGCCCTACCAACTGCAAGCCGATATAGGGGTGAATAACCTCACCCTGGGCCTGCAATTGGTCAGCCACGCGTCTTGCCAAATTAATCGGGATGGCAAAGCCCAAACCCGCCCCGGGCCCAGAGCGAACCAGGGTATTGATGCCAATTACTTCGCCTTCGCCATTGACGAGGGGACCGCCGGAATTGCCTGGATTGATCGCCGCATCGGTCTGGATCAAATCGAGGCGCTTATCAGAAAAGCCCAAGCTGTTGATATTGCGGTGAAGACTGCTGACGATCCCGAGGGTGACAGTGCGTTCAAGGCCAAAAGGAGTGCCGAGTGCAATCGCCCAATCACCAACTTCCATCACTTCTGAATCGCCTAGGGGCGCTTTCGGAGGCAAGTTCCGACCCTCAAGCTGAACCAAAGCGATATCGGTGACAGAGTCGAAACCCACGACACGACCATCGAGCTGCTCACCATCCGCGACGGTGACGCTGACGGATTCCACGCGATCGACCACGTGGGCGTTGGTGAGAACCAACCCTTTGGAATCGATCACAACACCAGATCCTTGCCCCCGCTCTCGCTCTGGTCCCAACTGCGGATCGCCCAACAAATCACGCAGTAGCGGATCAATCAACGTGGGATCAAACGCCTGCCGCTCCACGGTGCGTTCGGTATCAATCCTCACCACCGCTGGGGCGACACGGCGCACCGATTTCGCCACAAAGCTGTGCTCAACAGCTTCCACAGGGGATGCCGACAACAAAAATGTGTCCAGCATCAACACCAGACCCAGGACCCAACGGAGAACGATCTTGAACAACACTTATGAGCAGTCCTGCCACTTCTATAGGAATCTGCAAGGGGATGGGGATGGTCCAAATCGAGCAAACTTGATTTACGCATCTCAAAAGAGCACCCTTTCCACGAATCAGAGGGCTAGAAAGAAGCCAAAGCGCTTTACGAATGCGAGCACTTCTTGCTTCAACTTTGGGTGTGATTGCTCTTGGAGCTCCCTTAGTCACCACCGTTGATGCTGCTGCCGGACCTTTTGCGAGAAGGACCTCGCTGAAGGCCGTGATTTTTGAAGACGTAAAGCCGCTTTACCAAAAATCAGGCGAGACGTACGAAGGTTTTGGGGTCGATATTTTGAACCTGATCAAAGATCAGGCAGGACGTCGAACACTCACCTTCATCCCTACAGCGTCCGCACAGGATGGAATGAAGGCGATTACATCTGGCAAAGCCGACATCGCTTGTGGTGTTGCCTTTGATTGGGGTCGGGCAGAACAAGTGAGCTACACCATTCCATTTGCGATCGGTGGAACGCGCTTACTGACAACAACGAGCATGAACGGCACGCCTTCATCGCTTCGCGGCAAAACGGTTGGCGTCGTGAAGGACTCCACCTCGGCCAAGATTTTGGAAGCCGTTGTTCCCAGCGCTTCGCTTCAGGCCTACGCAACACCCTCTGAGGCATTCGCTGCCTACGACAGCGGAAAAATCTCCACCCTTGCCGGTGGAACTCTTTGGCTTGCCGCTAATAGTGATGCCAAGAACGGTGATCTTGTTCCAGTTCGCCCCTATGGCCGTACGGGAATCGGCTGCATTGTTAAGCAAAACAATGGCAAATTGCTAGCAGCAGCTAACAATGCCATCGGTCAAACGATGCAGGAATATGTCAACGGCAATGCCGCAACACGCGAAATGGTGAACCGCTGGATCGGTCCCAACAGCAAGGTGATGCTCCCTGAATCGGTGATTAGCGCTCTGTACTCCTTGTTGCTCAGCACAACCTCGGAAATGTCCGTTTCACCAAACTGATCCATTCTTTCAATCCGCTATTTCACTGAAAACAAGTCAAACAAATTCCATGAAACGTTCCCTCATTGCCTTCCAGGCCCTGCTCGCTTCCAGCGCAGTGCTGTGCCAAAGCGCTGATGCCACTTCGATCTTCAATGCTCCAGACCAAACCAACAACACCGTTGAGGCCCGCATCGATGCGGCTCGCAATGGCAACTGGGAAAGCCTGCTGAAAAATGCCGAAGTGGATGAGGCGCTGGTTGCCAAAGGCCAATGGAAAAACGGCAATGGGAATAAGTGGAGCAATGGTGGCAAGAGCAGCGGCAAGTGGGGTAACGGCAAGGGCGGCGGCAAGTTCGGCAACAGCCGCAACAGTTGGGGCAATGGCGGTGGATACCGCCGAGGCTGGGGCAATGGCGGTGGCTGGGTTAACGGTGGAGGCGGGTTCGCGAATTGGTGATCGCAGCTAAAAACATTCGGCCCGACTTCAGTAAGTTCGGGCCTATCGGCTTGGTGGTCATCCAGTCCACATCGTTATGCAATCTTGACTGCTCATATTGCTATCTCCCAGATCGACAAAAAAAGCGAGTTTTTGATTTAGATCTCATCCCTTTATTGGTCGAGAGAATTCTGGAAAGTCCTTATGCAGGGCCAGAATTTTCACTTGTATGGCATGCCGGTGAACCTCTCACATTGCCAACAAGTTGGTACAACAAGGCCACAACCTTAATTAACCAATCTCTTGAACGGCTTGGTGCGCAAGATCTAGAGATTGATCAACATGTTCAAACCAATGCAACATTGATCAACGACGATTGGTGCGATTGCTTTAGGCGCAATCAAATTGTTGTTGGTATCAGTGTTGACGGACCTGAAGATATTCATGATGCCCATCGTCGCTTCCGCAATGGACGGGGATCCCATGCCATGGCGATGCGCGGTATTGAAGCTCTCCATCGCAATCAGGTGCCGTTTCACTGCATCTCTGTGATTACTGCAGATGCAATGGAACAACCGGAACGCATGTATCGGTTTTATCGAGATAACGGCATCAATGATGTGGGCTTTAATGTTGAAGAGAAGGAAGGAATCAATACATCGTCATCCATGGCAGGCTCCATCATGGAAGCGAAATACAAAGACTTTCTCCGCACATTTTGGCGTCTCAGTGAACAAGACGGCTATCCAGTTGTCTTGCGCGAATTTGAGCAGGTGATCAGCCTCATTCAGGGAGACCGGCGCATGACGCAGAACGAACTGAATCGGCCCTTCTCAATTTTGAGCGTCGATGCCAAAGGCGATTTCTCCACGTTCGATCCAGAGCTGCTCTCTGTTGCCAGTGACCGATACGGAACATTCAACCTTGGCAATCTCAAAACACACAGTCTCGAAGAATCAACGCGAACTGAAGGATTTGAGCGCCTCCTCCAAGACATGGCCCTTGGGGTAGAGACATGCCATAAGGGCTGCGAACATTTTGGTTTGTGCGGTGGTGGAAACGGAAGCAACAAGTTTTGGGAGCACGGCACTCTGGCTTCGAGTGAAACGAATGCCTGCCGCTTTGGCACCAAAATTCCCACAGAAGTGCTTTTAGAGCGTTTCGAAGCAGGTCCACCCCTTGAGGCCATCGGAGCAACCCATGCGTCCCAGAGTTTGTAGGATTTGAGCTCTCGTTTTGTGACATTTGAGCGCGTCAAGTCCCACTCCAGTCCGCCAGCGTTGTGAGCAGTGCGGCGTTCAAATTGAATCCAGCGTTGGGATATCAGACAAAGTCGTTTTCAGCATTGGCCCCAGCGGGACACGGAGCAAACTGTGGAGCCGCGTTTGTCAGTACCACAAAACAACTGAGCAACGTTCCAAGTGCATCAATCAAGACTCAGAGTTGCGCGGTCCTGAGCAACAGGGAGATGCCTTTCCAGAGGCACCGAGCATCGACATGAAGTCATCAAATTCCTGAACGTCCACAGGCCGTCCTCTAGATTCAGAACGTGTCCGACGGGCATCTCCTACGGGAGATCGGTCACAACTGAAAATGCACGTCGGGCATGGCCTGACATCAGTTTTTTTTGCCTCACCCTCTTCAGCCAGAACTTGAGCAGCTCACCCAAAGGGTTGCCGAACTCCAAGGCTTCGAGCTGTGTGGGATTCAGCTGCTCACGCACATGAATCCCATCACGCTGCAAGTTCATATCCGACACACCGACGGATCCGACGTCAACCTTGATGACTGTGCCGGATTTAGTGGTGTTCTCGGAGAGGCTCTAGAGGAATCCCAGCAACTGATCGAGGCCTATGTGCTTGAAATCAGCAGCCCCGGGATCGGCGAGCAACTGAGCTGCGATCGCGATTTCCAGACTTTCCGAGGTTTTCCTGTGGATGTCGCCCATCGTGATGATGAGAATGTCGAGCATCGTCTTGAGGGTCTTTTGCACGAACGCAATGAGGATGCTCTGCAGATCAACATCCGTGGGCGTATCAAAAGCATCCCTCGCGATCAGGTGATCAAGGTTCGCCTCACCACTCCCGGCCAGTAATCGAGCGAACTGCTCACTTCTTTTTTTACCCCCAGCCCGATGGCTCTCGTACTGCTTCCCGGTCTCACCAATCTGATCGATGACATCAGTGATGAGAAAAAACTACCCCCACAAGTTGTAGAAGCAGCTCTCCGCGAAGCATTGCTGAAGGGATACGAGCGGTACCGGCGCACTCTCTACATCGGTATTAGCGAAGACCCCTTTGAGGAGGATTACTTCAGCAATTTTGACGTTGGTCTTGACCTTGAAGAGGAAGGCTATCGAGTTCTCGCCAGCAAAATCATTGTTGACGAAGTGGAAAGCGAAGACCATCAGATTGCCCTTGCAGAGGTGATGCAGGTGGCTGATGACGCCCAAGCTGGCGACACGGTTGTGCTTGATGTCACTCCGGAGAAGGAAGATTTCGGACGCATGGCTGCGGCCACCACAAAACAGGTTTTGGCCCAAAAGCTGCGGGATCAGCAGCGCCGGATGATTCAAGAGGAATTTGCCGACCTCGAAGATCCAGTCCTGACCGCCCGGGTGATCCGCTTCGAACGTCAGTCGATCATCATGGCCGTGAGTTCAGGCCTGGGCAGACCTGAAGTAGAGGCGGAATTACCTCGCCGAGACCAGCTGCCCAATGACAACTACCGCGCCAACGCCACCTTCAAGGTGTTCTTGAAAGAGGTGAGCGAAGTGGCCCGCCGCGGTCCTCAGTTGTTCGTAAGCCGTTCAAATGCCGGCTTAGTTGTCTACTTATTCGAAAACGAAGTTCCAGAGATCCAAGAAGGCTCGGTCCGCATCGTGGCTGTTGCCCGTGAAGCGAATCCTCCTTCACGATCCGTTGGTCCTCGGACCAAAGTCGCCGTCGACAGCATTGAACGGGAAGTCGACCCTGTCGGCGCATGCATTGGCGCTCGCGGGTCCAGGATTCAACAGGTCGTGAACGAACTGCGCGGTGAAAAGATTGACGTCATTCGCTGGTCACAAGATCCCGGCCAATACATCGCCAACTCCCTGAGTCCGGCTCGGGTCGAAATGGTGAGGCTCGTGGACCCCGCAGGACAACACGCCCACGTCTTAGTTCCACCCGATCAACTCAGTTTGGCGATCGGCCGTGAGGGACAAAACGTGCGTTTGGCGGCTCGGCTGACGGGCTGGAAGATCGACATCAAAAATTCAACGGAATACGACCAGGCCGCTGAAGATGCTGTTGTTGCTGAACTGATTTCTCAGAGAGAAGAAGAGGAAGCACTTCAACAAGAAGCCGAAGAGCGCATCGCGGTGGAACAAGCAGCAAGGGCAGAAGAAGATGCTCGCCTCCGTGAGCTCTATCCGCTGCCAGAAGATGATGAGGACTATGTCGAGGGTGCAGAGTTCTCTGAAGAACCCGTCGCAGAATTCGTAGAGGGTGAACCTCTCGAAGAAGCTGAGGGTGATTCAGCTGTCCCTGAAGAGATGGCCGAGCCCAGCGATGGCAATGATCAAACGCCTCTGCCTGAGGCCAGCAGTGATGCTGAAACAGACATGAGCGAGGACGCCCGGTGAGCGCCAAGCCCATCCTCCGTCGTTGCGTGGCATGCCGCCAGCTTCAGGATCGTCGCCACCTTTGGCGTGTGATCCGTGACCACAAGGATGGGGTCCTTCTGGACTCAGGGATGGGCCGCTCGGCTTATCTCTGTCCGAAGGAAGAGTGCCTTGAAGAGGCTCGGCGCCGTAAGCGCCTGCAAAAAGCTCTGCGATGTCAGGTGCCGGATGCAGTCCTTACGACGCTGAATGAGCGGCTCAGTGCAAGCACTGGTGAATCCGCTGAGGCAAACTAAACACTGTCCTCACTTTGCGTGCGGACACCGTGGCTCACCATGCCCGGCTCGATCGGAGACCCCAACTGAATGACCAGCAGCGGCAAAGTCAGAATTTACGAGTTGTCCAAGGACCTCGGCCTTGAAAACAAGGA
>Ga0209251_1001713_pt1 | contig 16151 bp, 18 predicted proteins | sample SaaInlV_100m_DNA_6_FD_184665 | JGI IMG/M metagenome (GOLD analysis project Ga0209251, IMG submission 184665) | Marine microbial communities from expanding oxygen minimum zones in the Saanich Inlet - Saanich Inlet SI073_LV_10m_DNA (SPAdes) (version 2) | ecosystem: Environmental > Aquatic > Marine... | reverse complement strand
CCCGAAACTGCCGACTATGGGACAAGCGTTGGTCAATATCTGCTCCGCATCACGAGGAACTTGGCCGTAATTGACTGAGGCGGCGTCATAACCTCGCCCAGCTAACATCAGGGCAAAGCCACCCCCCATACAAAAACCAATGACCCCGACCTTGTCGGTCGTGTCGCTGCGCGCCAACGCCCACTGCTTGGTTGCCTCGATATCGTCAAAGGCGACCCCGCGGCCAGACATGAGTGCTCGAAAGGTCGCCAGGAGACATTTACGAGCGCCACCGCGGGAGAAAAGGTTCGGCATAATCGCCAGATATCCGGCCCGCGCCAATCGATCCACGTGAGCCCGCATGGAATCATCGATATCAAACGCCTCGTGAATCACAATCACCACAGGATGTGGTCCAGGGCTTGAGGGCAGGGCAAGAACACCGGAAATTTCTAATCCGCTTTGCAGAGGAAGAGAAACATCGGTGGGCATAGTCGCTAGGCCTCGATCACAACCGGAACAATCATCGGCCGGCGTCGATGTTGGGTACTGACCCATCGGCCAATGGTCCTGCGCACGACCTGTTGGAATGATGCGGTGTCGCGGGTTCCTTTGGCGGCTGCGTCTTCCAGTGCCTTGACAATCTCGGGACGCACATCGTCAAATATGGAGTCATCGGGAGCAAAACCGCGAGCATGGATTTCCGGCCCCACAATGATTTTTCCGGATTGTGCATCCATCGCAATAAAGATCGAGATGAATCCTTCCTCGGCAAGAATGCGCCGGTCTTTGAGATCGGCTTCGGTAATTTCCCCAACCGTAGAGCCATCGACATAGACAAATCCAATGTCTAGTTGTCCCGTCACAGTGGCGTTACCCCCGCGCACATCAACCACGGTTCCGTTTTCCCCGATGACCGTGTTGTCTCGTGGCACACCCGATTCAATCGCAATTTCAGCGTTTGCCCGCAAATGCCGTGCTTCGCCGTGAATAGGCATGACGTTGCGCGGTTTGACGATGTTGTAGCAATACAACAATTCCCCTGCTGCGGCGTGGCCAGAGACATGGACTTTGGCATTTCCTTTGTGCACCACGTTGGCGCCGAGATCGATCAAGCCATTGATGACCCGATACACGGCGTTTTCGTTGCCGGGAATCAAACTCGAGGCCAGGATCACCGTGTCTCCAGGACCAATCTCAATGGTGGCGTGTTCTTTGTTTGCCATCCGCGCTAAGCCGGCCATCGGTTCACCTTGGGACCCGGTGGTCATATAGAGCACTCGGTCATCGGGCATTTCCAGGGCCTTCTTGGGATCGACCAGGGTTCCTTCGGGAACGTGCAAATAGCCAAGCTCTTGGGCAATACCCATGTTGCGCACCATCGAACGCCCGACCAACGCAACTTTGCGGTTGCTGATCACGGCTGCATCCATCACCTGCTGGACCCGATGGACGTGAGAGGCAAAACTCGCCACAATAACCCGCCGGGGTGCCTTATGCACAATTTGTTCCAGGATGGGTCCGATATCGGCCTCTCTGGGGGTGAAACCAGGAACATCCGCGTTGGTGGAATCGACCATGAAAAGATCAACGCCTTCTTCACCCAGTCGCGCGAAGCTCCGTAGGTCTGTCAGGCGTCCATCCAAGGGAAGCTGGTCCATCTTGAAATCCCCGGTGTGGAGCACACTGCCGGCCTCACTGCGAATCATGACTGCTAAAGCATCCGGAATCGAGTGGTTCACGGCCACAAATTCGAGGTCGAAAGGACCCAGTTTTTCTCTGCCCCCTTCTTCTACTGCATGCGTGAGCGGAGCAATGCGATGTTCTTTGAGCTTGGCTTCGATGAGAGCCAGAGTCAGAGTCGTCCCCAGGATCGGAATATCGTTGCGAAGCTTCAACAGGTAGGGAACGGCGCCAATGTGGTCTTCGTGACCGTGGGTGAGCATGATCGCCAGGACATCATCCAAACGGTGACGAATCGGCTCAAAATCAGGCAGGATGAGGTCCACGCCCGGTTGGGTTTCTTCCGGAAATAAAACGCCGCAGTCGACAATCAACAATTTTTTGTTCAGTTCGAACACGGTCATGTTTCGGCCGATTTCGCCTATGCCCCCGAGAGGGATGACGCGCAGAGTCCCCGCTTCTAAGGCTGGGGGGTCTAACAGGGGTTGGGGCATGAAGTCCTTACTAGCGCGTGGTGCCGGCAACTTTAGGCAAAGCGCCTCCCGCTGCAGCGTTGCGATCTGGCCTGAAGTTAGAGAAGTCAACACCGGGAACGCCCTGGACCAACGCGATGTCGTTTTCGATATTGGCTGCTTCAGATTCTTCGGGACCCACTAAGGGAAGTCGAACTCGCGCCGACCCAATCCGACCCAAGCCCTGCAGGATGTATTTCGTCGCCACGGTACCGGGCACGTGGGTCATGGTGGCCCGAACAAGGGGCTCTAAGAGTTTGTGCTGGGCAGTGGCGGTGTGTAAGTCACCGGCATTGACCGCGTCGACCATCAAGCGATACGGTTCTGGCGCAATGTTGGCGGTGACACCAATCAGCCCCGCTCCCCCAATCGCCAGGGTGGGCAAGGCGTTAGCGTCGTCTCCAGCGAAATAAATCAAATCCGTGTTGTTCATCACCCGGGACACTTCGCTGAGATCACCCTTGGCGTCTTTCACCGCGACAATGTTGGGGTGTTTGGCAGCGCGCAACAGAGTGTCGTAGGTGATTTCGATCCCGGAGCGTCCCGGAATGTCATACAACATAACGGGCAAATCAGTGGCATCTGAAATCATCCGGAAATGGGTCAGCACCCCGGCTTGAGTGGGTTTGTTGTAATACGGGGTGACGATCATGACACCATCAGCACCGGCTTTTTCACTGGCTTTATAGAGCTCAATCGCGTGAGCAGTCTCGTTGGAACCGCCTCCGGTGATGATCTTCGCCCGTCCGGAGGAGACTGACTTTCCTGTGGTGACCAGCTGGATTTTTTCCGCGTCGGTCAACGTGGAGGTCTCTCCCGTTGTCCCGGTGACGACCAGTCCATCAGCACCGTGAGAAATCAGGATGTCCATCAGGGACTCAACACCCGGCCAATCGACTTCGCCCTCGAAGGTCATGGGCGTCACCATGGCTACCAGAACCTGGCCAAAGGGGTTGTTGACTATCACCCGCTAAGGCTAGCGTTACCTGCCCCCTGGTCGCATCCCTGTGTTAGGGGGCGACCCGACCATTGTCACTGAACGTTTTCGCGGTCATCGGCATGAGTGGAGCCCACAAGGCCTCCATCTTGTCAGCGACCATTTCTATTTCTCGCTGCGGGAATGAGGGGAAATGGGTGCCTTCACGCTTGGTGCGAAGGCTCAGGAAGTTCATCAAGCTTCGGGCGTTCATCGTCACATACATGCTCGAGTAGAGCGTCACGGGTAATACGGCTCGCGCCACTTCCCTCGCTACACCTGCCTCCAGCATGCGCTGGTAACTCTCGTAAGCAGCGCTACACACCGTGCGAATTTCGTCTTGCACCAACGCTGTTTGTTCAGCAGTACCGTCTTCGAAGTCGTAAGCCCCGGGCTTTCCTACTTGAACGAGTTTGCGCTGCGGCCCTGGCATATAAAACACGGGTCGCAATTCGCGATAACGGCCGCTCTCTTCGTTATAGGACGCGATTCGGTGGCGCATAAATTCACGGAACACAAAGATGGGCGCCTGGACATAGAAGGTCAAAGAATTGTGCTCAAAAGGGGAACCATGACGATCTCGCATCAGGTAATTGATCAGGCCCTGGTCGCGATCGGTAGCAGCGTCGTGTGCGGCCGCCGATTCCAGGGTCTGTTCTCCCTGTGTGGAAACTCGCGCGGCAAAGAGAACGTCGGCGTCGCTGGCGCTGTGCCGAATCAGTTCCACCGTCACATCAGTCCGAAATTCGATGTCCTCGAGCGCCATCGTGAGTCCTCTCTGCAAACCAAGCTGAGCTAAGCCTAGAGCGGTCCTTCGTAACGCTTTGTCATATCCAGGCGCGCCACCACAATTCCCGCCTACATTGGTATGTCATATGGACCCCCTCTGGATAGCTTTGGTCGTCGTCGGGCTCGTGATTGCCTCGACGCTGCTCGGCTTTGCCTGGCAAAACCGCCAGGGCCTGGTGACCAGAACTCGCCAGGTTTCACTGCCACCGGATGTCCCTGTTGCACTCGTGGAGGCGACCACCCGCCTGACCCTGCTGCAATTTTCTGGTCCGTTTTGTTCCTACTGTGCTGCGATGCGGCGCGTCCTATCCGAAGCAGCAGACAAGAACCCCCGCGAGGTTTCTTTCCGCGAAGTCGACATCACCGACTATCCGGAACTCACTCGCTCACTCCGGATTAGCCAAACACCAACCACACTTCTGGTGAGCCACACTGGCCACCTCATCTCCCGTATCAACGGCGCCGCGAAACCACCCGTGGTGGCCCAGGAAATCCACGAAGCACTCGAAACGAGAAAGGCACAATCTGATGAATACCTCATCTAAGTCCAGTAGGGATATTGATCCGCGCGGTCCACGCTTTGGTGCGGGCATCACCGCCGTGTTGCTCCTCATCACGATTGTTCTGGGTCTGGTGGAGCTTCCACTTCCGGGGGACATCCTGGCGCGAGCAGGTCAAGGGTCGTTCCTTCAACTAGCCGTCATCACCGCAATTTTTGCCTGGGGCACTTTTGCCGGGATTTCCCGGCACCCCTGGGGATTCCTGTTCAAAAAACTTGTGCGCCCCCGGTTATCGCCACCGGCTTTCATGGAAGCACCCGAGCCTCCCACCTTTGCTCAGCTCGTGGGGTTGTTGGTCACCAGTGTCGGACTCGTGTTGCACCTTGCCGGAGTCCCCTATGGCCTGGTGGCAGCAGCAAGCGCTGCCTTTATTGCAGCGTTTCTCAATTCTGTCTTCGGGTTGTGCCTCGGATGCGAGCTCTATGCACTGCTGGTGAGAGCACGACTTGTCCGATCAACCTGAGTTCTCGGTGGGAAAGTGTCGGCAGGCCTCGCTAAGTGACTAAAAAAGTGGTTCTATTACAACCACACACTTAACCCAGGGGGAGCACACCATGGCCGTTACCAGCGAAGCGAAGACCCAATGGCAGGGAAGCCTTGTCGAAGGGTCCGGATCCACTGCTTTGATTTCCTCCGGAGCGGGAGAATTTCCCGTCACATGGGCGGCTCGTAGCGAAGGACAAACCGGCCTAACCAACCCCGAAGAGCTTCTGGGTGCCGCTCACTCCGCGTGCTACTCGATGGCCTTGAGCCACGCATTGACTGGTGCCGGACTTCCTCCCACCTCGTTGGAAGTAACGGCAGCCGTTACTTTTGTTCCCGGCGAGGGTATTACCGGTTCTCACCTCTTGGTCCTAGCCACCATTCCTGGGATCGATGAAGAAACCTTTAACACCCATGCCCAGGAGGCCAAGACCAACTGCCCCGTGTCACAGGCTCTTACCGGGATTCCGATTACTCTCGAGGCAACCCTGCGCTAATGGTGAGTGTCCTTATTGCCGGTGCCAGCGGAACAATCGGCACCGCGCTCCAAGCGGTGTTGCGCGAAAACGGACACCACGTCCACACGCTGGTGCGCAGAAAACCCCACGGCCCCACAGAACACCAATGGTCCCCAGACAATCACCGGATTGACTCAGGAATCATCAACCACGTTGATGCTGTGGTAAACCTCTCCGGCGCTTCCATTTCACGCATGCCCTGGAGCGCACGGCACAAGGAATTGATCCTCTCCTCTCGGGTCAACGCGACGAAGACGCTCGCGCAAGCAATCAAGAAATCACCAACTCCTCCTCAGGTGTTGCTCCAAGGCAGCGCCGTGGGTTTTTATGGTGATCGCGGCGAAGAATCGCTGGACGAAACATCGAAGCGTGGCAGCGGTTACCTCTCCGATGTCGTGGTGGCCTGGGAGAAAGCAGCCACCCCCGCAGCCTTGAAGAAGACCAGGGTCATCTATGCGCGAACGGGCTTAGTCGTGGGCCACGCCGGAGCCATGGCACCGCTTCGACTTCAAACCCTTGTGGGCCTCGGCGGCAAGGTCGGCCCTGGCACACAGTGGTGGCCGTGGATTAGCTTGCAGGATGAAGTTCGAGCGTTAGTGCATCTGATCACTCATAACACTGCCGAAGGAGTGTTCAATCTGGTGGGACCCACACCCGCGACCGCCTCAAAGCTCACGCACGAACTAGCGCAGGCCATGAAGCGTCCCCACCTCATCGGATTGCCCAGTTTCGCTATTCGGGCACTGCTCGGAGAAGCAGGCGTTGCGCTACTGCTGACGTCCCAGCACATTGCGCCGAGCAGGCTTCACGAATCCGGATTTAGCTTCTCTGAGCCCACCGTGCACGACGCCATCGCGAGAATGCTTCGGAACTAAGCCGTAGGGCCCTTCGAGAGCCCTATCGCCCTCCGCACAGCCCAGCGAGCTCGGCGTCGATCTCCCGAGGCGTCATAGGCCAACCCAAGTCGCAACCATGCTTGCCACGATTCAGGGTTTTCTTGTGCCGCGGCGGCAAAATCCTCAAACACCTTCTGAGCTTGGGCACGATCAGCTCGACCACTGGGAGTTATCGAAAACTCCTCGTGGGGCATTCCCCCTTCGGCTTCCAAGGCCTTCATGAGTCGACTGGAGACAACAGCAAAGCGCAGTTCGAGGGCGAGGGCCCACGCTCCCACTACGGGCAACACCACCAAGGCATAGCCCATCGCGACAACCAGCGCGGAGGAATCATTGATGAGAATCCAGGCGTAGTTGAGGGTAAAAGCCAAATACACCACAAGCAGCACCGCCATAAAGAGGGCGCCGACTAGTGGACGGTTCACGACGAAGGCGCGTTCACAGCGTGCTCAAGGCCCACCGTCAGACCCGAGCTCTGGTGAAGAAAACGAAGCGCTAAGGCAATACCGGCAGAATAAGCGTCGCGCGCATGGGTCGTGTGCGACACCGTGAGGGTCTCCCCCGTGCCGCCAAACACAACATCCTGCTGAGCCAGAACTCCGTTGAGGCGCAAAGAATGCACCGGAATACCCTGAATCTGGTCGCCTCGGGCGCTCTGGTTACTGTGCGGAGCGATCACTCCCCCTCGCTCGCGGCGAACTTCCGCTATTTCTTCTGCCGTGCGCACAGCGGTGCCGGAGGGAGAATCTACCTTGCTGGCGTGATGCGTTTCCACAATTTCAATGGACTCAAAGTGTTCGGCAATAGTTTTGGCCACCATGGTCTGAAGAGTCGACCCCAGGGAAAAGTTAGGAACGACAAACGCTGCTGATCCGGGGCTCTTCTCCAGGGCTTTCTCTAGTTCTTTGAGGCGATCCGCAGACCAGCCACTGGTGCCCACCAACACCTTGATGCCCTGGGAGAGCGCAAACTCCACCACCGTCTTGGACACACTGGGCAGTGTGACATCAACGGCAATATCTGCGCCCAACATTTCTTGTAAATCACTGCGGGAGTCGAGGCTTGCCACCAGGGTCATATCCGGCATGGCCGAGACAACCTGGGCTACCTGGGACCCTAAACGACCCGTTGCACCAATAACCGCTACACGTGTAGGCATGGGCAAATCCTACAAGTCAGATGGCCGTGCCGGTTTAGGAAAGACTGAGGAAGAGCTTTTCAAGGTCCTCCACGCTCAAATCCCCGTCTTTGCCACCCTCCTCAGACATGCATTCCTTCATTGCGGTAGCGATAATCGAAAAGCCTGCTTTATCCAGTGCGCCCGCCACAGCAGAAAGCTGGGTGACGACGGAACGGCAATCTTTTCCCTGTTCCACCATCGAAATCACCGCGCCTAATTGACCTTGGGCTCGGCGTAACCGATTCAAGACCGGCTTCATATCTGTTGCTTCGTGTTCAGCCATGTTGTTTCTCCTTGGGGTGACTTAGGTGGTGACGAGTTCGGTCGGTGTGCGGGCGGCGGTACCCATCTGCCAGGTCAAATAACCCCCGTCAAGATTCGCCACCTCGATTCCCTCTTGGCGCAAAATGCTGGCGGCGGTGTGACCGCGTTGGCCGACCCGGCAGGTCACGATAATTTTCTGACCAGCGAGATCCTCGACGTGGTCACGAAGCTCATCGAGGGTAATAAGTTCGGACCCGGGAATAGCCCCTCGAGAATGCTCACCAGTGGTGCGCACATCGATCAGCCTCCAACCATCAGCCACAAGGTCATCGACTTCATGCCATTGCACAGAGCGCTCCCCTAAAGCCCGGTTTTCATTGACATAGCCCAAAATATTGATCGGATCTTTTGCTGAGGCAAACTGTGGGGCATAGGACAGCTCTAGGTCCATAAGCCCGGTGGCGGTAATCCCGGCAGCCATCGCCGTGGCAATAACATCGATGCGCTTATCCACGCCTTCGTTGCCGATGACCTGTGCTCCCAAGATCTGATCGGTGTCGGGATCCACGATGAGTTTCATCGCCATTTGCGAAGCACCTGGGTAATAGCCAGCGTGGTTAATAGGGTGAGTGTGGATGATGCGCATGTCTCGACCCTTAGCCTTCAAGACACGCTCGGTATACCCCGTCGACGCTGCCGCCACCCCAAAGAATCCCACGATGGAGGTTCCATACGCCGTGACCGCCTGCGTGTGTGCTCCCATGATGGAATCCGCTGCCAAGCGGCCATGGCGATTAGCAAGCCCGGCGAGGGGAACAAGACTGTGGCCATCGGGTCGGATTTTTTCTGCGACATCACCGACTGCCCAAATGTGGGGATCGGACGTGCGTTGGTGTTCATCTACCGTGACCCCACCTGCTTCGCCCATCTCTAGCCCCGCCCCCACCGCAAGCTCGGTATTGGGCCTGGCACCCACGGCCACCACGGTGAAGTCCGCCTCGATGGTCGAACCATCGCCGAGAGTTACTCCTGAATCAGTGATCGCCGTCACCTGAGCCGACAGGCGAACATCAAGGCCTTGGAAACGAGCTCGTTCCACCAGGGGCCACGCCATCTCAGAGTCAAGGGTGGCCATCAGCTGAGGAAGCGCTTCCACCAGAGTCGTGGTGATCCCTCGGTGGATGAGGTTTTCCGCAAGCTCTAATCCGATAAAACCGCCTCCGACCACGACGGCTGAGGTGGCCCGCGAGGCGGTGTCCATCACAGCGTCCATGTCATCGAGGTTCCACAACACGTGAGCGGTCTCAACACCAGGAATGGGTGGTCTAAACGGAGTGGAGCCGGGGCTTAGAACCAACGCGTCATAGGAAATCTCGCTCGAAGCGCCTGTCTCTAGATCTGTGACTGAAACGCTGCGGGCATCTCGATTAATCGCCGTTGCTTCAGTGCGAAGGAGAACGTCAATATTGAACCGCGCCTTGAGTTGTTCGGGCTTTTGAAGAACCAACGACGACCTATTTTCAATGACTCCCCCGACGTGGTAGGGCAATCCACAGTTAGCAAAGGAGACAGCTCCGCCTCGCTCGATGACGACTATTTCTGCCTTCTCATTGATGCGTCGGAGTCGGGTAGCTGCCGACATTCCACCAGCAACTCCGCCGATGATGACAATTTTTTGAGGGGATGCGCTCTGCTCGGTCATGGTCACAGTATATACCCCCTAGGGTATTGGTCTGATTAACAGCGCCCGTCTGCCACGGTGGTCAGGTGAGAGAAAAGCACGCCGGGTCGAGACTGCGCGAGACCTATAGGTCACAGCTTCTCACCATGCTGTCGGGCGATCCCCATGGCGAACCCGACTGGGTTAAAGCCATGAGCGAAGGGGATGACGAAGGCCTGTTTGGTCCCGACTCTGCGGTCTGGCATGTCAATGGAGGCATTCCGGTGATTGTTGCCGGGGTGAGAGCGCTTCTCATGCAGACCCTTCATCCCGGCGCCATGGCCGGAGTGCATGATCACTCCCGATACGCCAGCGACCCGCTGGGACGTCTTTCAGGCACCGTGCGCTGGGTGGTCACGACCACCTTCGGCTCTACGACGGGAGTGGGCACAGAGTCCTCCCGAGTTCACCGACTGCACGACCGGGTGTCAGGTCAGTACACACCAGAAAATTCAGCAGAAACCTCACGGCCGTATTCCGCCCACGATGAAGACCTGTTGACCTGGGTGCACATCGTGTTCACCGATGCGTTCTTGGCCGCACATCGGCAGTGGGGCAATGGAATTCCCTCATCCTCAGCTGACGAAACCGGAGAGGATCGCTATGTTCGCGAATGGGCTCTGGCTGGCCAACAAATGGGCATGACGTCTCCCCCAACATCCATGGCGGAGCTTCGGGATGCTCTCCACTCGAGCAAGAAGGTGCTGCGAGCTGATGATCGAGTGCGAGAGGCCATCTCTTTCTTGACCAACCCGCCGCTTCCGGCCAGCACCAAAATCCCCTACAAGATTTTGGTGGCTGGCGCCGTGGTGACCATCGATCCCTACTACCGAAAGCTCTTGGGCCTTCGCCGCCCCTGGTGGCCAGCGGTCACCGCGACCAGAGTGCTGTTATTTCTCATCGGCGTCGTGCTCGGGCGGGAATCCACCAGTCGCGCTCGAGCGTTGGAGCGCATTGAACGCATCAACGCGACTCCCCGCTAGCGAGCGACTTACTGAAGCCCCAAAATATCGACGACGAACATGATGGTGTCCGTCTCCCCAATCGAACCATCGGGAGTGCCGCCGGAAGGTCCATATCCCATCTCGGGCGGGATGATGATGAGCACTCTGGATCCCACAGTCTGGCCGATCAAGCCGTCTCTAAAACCAGGAATAACTCCTCCGGTGGGGAAGCTCGCTGGCTCTCCGCGTTCCCAGCTGGAATCAAACACCTCGCCCGTGTTCCAATTAACGCCGTGGTAGTGAACAATCACCACATCACCGCCACCGACTAGTGCCCCGTCACCCTCTATCACCGTGGCAACAGCAAAGTCGGTGGGCACATCGCCTTCGGGAATTTCTACTGTGGGAGCGCCACTGTCGTCATAGGTCACACTGGGAAATCCTGCGGGAGGAAGCTCAGCTTCGCCTTCTAGGCGATCAAGAGCGGGCTCTGCTGGAGGCTTGATCTCGATGATGTCCACGATGAACAACAATGCCTCGCCCGCTTCTAAACCGAATTCTGGCGCCCCTTCAAGCCCAAAGGCTTGGATGGGAGGAATTAGGCCGGCAATGCGTGAGCCCACCGTGGAACAGGCCATCGACAAGGACAGGCCAACAAAGTTGGGGTTTGCGGTGTCGAGAGTGAGAACGGTCGGGCTGACTTCGCTATAACCAGATTCTTCGATTACGGCTCCCGTGGCTGCGTTATACAGCGCGTAGTCGACCATGAGGTCATCACCGGTGGCAACTTCTTGGCCTTCACCGGCAATCACCACGGCGCGTTGGGTGGTGCCCACTTCGAGGGGGAAATCAAAAGTAACTGTCGGGGACTCACCGAATGCTCCGTCGATCGCAATGGATTCGACTTCGGCGCCTCCCGGGGTGCAGCCATCGGACGAAGCGCTCGTCTCGGTGGTGTCAGTCACCTCAGCATCGGCGGCACATCCAGCCAAGGCGAGAACAAGACTGGAAGCAATCGTGACAATGGCAAAGCGGTTCAACTGGTTGACCTTCCCGAAACAGCGCGCTCGGTGCGCACACAAGGTCCCATCTTGACAGGTGGGCCTATGACAATCAAAGTCAGGCTTTCAGGCTTGTTTCGGGATGATGCGCAATAGGGAAATTAACCGAATTAGCAATGAAACACAACGTGCTCGCTCGGTGATGTAGCTCGGGAACTTCCTCCAGCGACCCACTCGAAATTTCAACGCACGGAGCGAGGGTCACCTCCGTGATGCGCCCTGCTCCATCGGGAGTGGTCTCGAGCACACCCGACGCATGGTCTACATAGGACTCCACCACGACGCCAGCAGACGATGCGACATGCAAGAAACTGAGCATGTGGCATTGGGCGAGGGCCGCGATGAGTAATTCTTCGGGGTTCCATCTAGTGGCATCACCATGAAATGTCTTATCTGCAGAGCCCAGGATGTCCTCTTTACCCGGCGATCGCAGGACAAGGTCGCGCGAGTACTCTCGATAACCGCTGGTTCCACTGCCGAGATTGCCACTCCAGGTTGCACTGAGATTAAACGAATGGGTTCCCATCGGCACTCCCCCTCCTTAGCGGTGATTCCCTCTAATTTGTGAGGGTACAGGTCTACACTGGGGGCTTATGACAGACACTCTTTCCGCGGTTTCACCATCCGCTGCGAGCACCTCGCGCAATGTCGTGACCGAGATTCCTGGCCCGCGTTCCCAGGAGCTTCACGAACGTCGAATGAAGACGGTTTCTGCCGGTGTTTCGGCGACTTTCCCCATCTACGCTGATCATGCCCACGACGCCACCATCGTGGATGTCGATGGAAACCATTTCCTCGACCTCACCGGCGGTATTGGCGTCATGACCGTGGGACACACGAACGACGCAGTAGTGGCCGCGGTGAGCGAGCAAGTGGCCAAGATTACCCACACGCTCTTTGCGGTCGCCGGTTACGAGCCCTACATCCGAGTGTGTGAACTTCTAGCCCAGCACACACCGGGAGATTTCGCTAAAAAGTCAGTCTTGGTTAACTCCGGTGCTGAGGCGGTGGAAAATGCCGTGAAGATTGCCCGCAAATTCACCGGCCGCAGCGAGGTAGCTGTCCTTCACCATGGTTATCACGGCCGCACCAACCTCACGTCTGCCATGAATTACAACATGCACCCCTATGGCACAGGTTTTGGTCCCTTGGCAGGGTCGGTGCACCATGCCGCTAATTCGTCCCCGTTTCACGATGGTTTGAGCGGTAAGGAAGCCGCCGAGCGCACCATCACCTATTTGGAAAAGCGGGTGGGTGCGAGTCAAATCGCCTGTCTCGTGGTCGAACCGATTCAGGGCGAAGGTGGATTCATCGTTCCCGCCGAAGGGTATTTACCTGCTCTCGTGGAGTGGTGTCACGCTAATGGCATCGTCTATGTCTCTGATGAGGTGCAAAGCGGTATGACCAGAACAGGCGCTTATTTTGCCAGCGAGCACTTTGGCATCATTCCCGATTTGGTCATTAGCGCTAAGGGAATTGGTGGCGGAATGCCTATCGCAGCCGTGACGGGCCGAGCAGACATCATGGATGCCTCACACCCCGGCGGACTGGGGGGAACTTTCGGAGGAAACCCCGTCTCCTGCGCAGCCGTGATCTCGGTATTCGACGAAGTCGAAAAACGTGACCTTCTCGGTCATGCACGACGAGTCGAGTCGACCATGAAACCGGCTCTGGAAGCACTCCAAGCGAAGCACCCGGCCTTAGCCGATGTTCGCGGAATGGGCGCAATGTTGGCGATCGAATTTATGGATCCCCAGACACAGAAGCCTGCCCCAGAGATCGCAAAGGCGGTCCAAACCCATGCCCTGCATGCGGGAGTACTGATTTTGACAGCGGGAACCTTTGGCAATGTCCTTCGATTCCTCCCCCCGGTTATCATCACCGATGAAGAAATTCTCGATGCGGTCTCCGTCATCGATGACGCATTGTCCGCGCTCTAGCTAGTGCCTGGTCATAGCCTGAGCGGCCCCGATGGCGTCATCGTGGCCGAACTTGTCCGCGATGATGTGGTGGAGTCGCTGCATCACGGCATCGTGGCGGTCGTCGATAACACGGGCAAGTCGCTGCTGGAGCGTGGTAACCCCTCTGCGGTGGTGTATCCACGCTCCACGCTAAAACCACTACAGGCACTCACGGTCATGGCCACCGGAGTGGACCTCTCGCCTGTAGAGATAGCACTCACCACAGCTAGTCACTGCGGTTCACTGCAACACCGCGATGCTGTCTCGGCGTTTCTTAGCCACTACGGGCTCGACGAATCAGCGTTGCAGTGTCCGGTGGATTGGCCACTGGGGCTTAGCCAGCGTGCGGAAATGGCCGCACGCTCCAATGGCGGAAATCGCTTAGCGATGAATTGTTCGGGAAAACACGCGGGGTTTTTAGCTGCCTGTGTTCACCAGGGCTGGGATCTTGATACCTACTTAGAGCCCACCCATACCTTGCAACAGGCCATTCTGGCCACCATTAGCGAATACGCCGGCGAAACCCCAGCGTTTAGCTCCTATGACGGCTGCGGAGCCCCGCTGCACGGCTTAAGTGTCTCCGGTTTGGCCACCGCCATCGCTCGAGTCGCCTCGGGGACGAAAGACATCGAGCGCCGCTATCTGGATGCTGTGTCAGAAAACGCCTGGGCGCTGGATGGTGAAGGGCGAGATAACACGCTCACCATCGAAAAAATCGGTGGAATTGCCAAGATTGGTGCCGAAGGACTCGTCGTCATCGGGACTCCCGATGGAGTTGCGGTAGCCGTGAAAATCCTCGATGGTTCGATGCGCGCGACATCACTGGTTGCGCTTGCCGCCCTTGCCTCTGTCGGCGCAATTTCTCAGCAGATAGCCCAGGATCTGACTACCACCATGGCCACCCCTGTGATGGCCGGAAACCGCATTATCGGAGCACTCCGAGTGCGACTATAGTCTCAGAGGTGCTTCTCACCAGAGGCATTACGTAATGCTCTTTCACAAGGGTGTGCAAGAGCCCCATCCCACACAATTGAGGTCACCATGAAGATTTCTATTCCTAGAGAAATCAAGAACAACGAATTTCGCGTAGCGATTACTCCAGCAGGTGTCCGCGAGCTCGTCGAAGCTGGCCATAAGGTCGCCGTAGAGACCAACGCTGGTGAAGGCTCCGGCATTTCTGATGCTGACTACGTAGCCCAGGGGGCCACGATTGCCGCCGATGCTGCCAGCACCTGGGCCTCAGCCGAGATGGTGGTCAAGGTTAAGGAACCCATCGAAGCCGAGTACGGATATTTCCGCAAAGACCTGGTGTTATTTACCTATCTGCACCTTGCTGCCGAGCCTGAACTGACTAAGGCCCTGCTCGCTGCGGGAACCACCGCCATTGCCTACGAGACAGTTCAAGGTGCCACGGGTGGCTTGCCACTGCTTGCCCCCATGAGCGAAGTTGCCGGAAGGCTCTCTGCCATTGTGGGAGCTGCCACCTTGCTCAAACCCGCAGGAGGAATGGGAGCGTTAGTTCCTGGAGTTCCCGGGACTAGGCCCTCCAATGTCGTGGTTCTCGGTGGCGGAGTAGCGGGAACAAACGCAATTTCCGTAGCGGTCGGCTTGGGTGCAGACGTGACGGTCTTGGACACTAACCTGCAGCGCCTCAAAGAGCTCGATGCCCTCTATGCGGGACGCATCAAGACAGCCGCATCGAATTCTTTGGAAATTGAGCGGGCGTGTTTAGCAGCCGATATGGTCATTGGCTCCGTGCTGATTCCCGGGGCAAAAGCTCCCAAGTTGGTCTCACTGGACCTTGTCTCGCGAATGAAGCCCGGCAGTGTCTTGGTCGATATTGCGGTAGATCAGGGCGGGTGCTTTGAAGGCTCCAAGCCCACGACTCACGCAGACCCCACTTTTGCTGTGCATGGAAGCGTTTACTATTGCGTAGCCAACATGCCTGGCGCGGTGCCCCAGACCTCCACTATGGCCCTGACCAACGCCACGATGCGATACGTGAAGCTCCTCGCCTCCAAGGGATGGAAAGACGCGCTCGGTCGTGACGCAGGACTTGCTCATGGTCTCAACACCCACCAGGGTTTGCTGACCAACGAAGCAGTGGGACTCGCCCATGGCATGGAATTTGTCACGGTAGAAAGCGCTCTGCACTAACCAGAGATACCGTTCCCTGATCCCACACGACCCACTGGTCTGGCGGGATTGGCAGTGGTGGAAGCACGATACGTCCGGCAGTGGCGTAGCGAATTTCGCCGGGGCTGAGCTCTGTGATGATGACCCGATGGCGGGCGAGCACAGAGGCAATCTCGAGTCCTTTCATGGCCCAGGTCTCTGGTGTACCCACAAACTTGGTATCGCTGCCTTCCCACACTGACTCGTCCCGTGTGAGAACGAGAGGAGGTCCTGGTGCCGGTGTGCTCTCGGGGGGAGCCCAGCTCCGAGGAGCATGGCGCTTGAGTCAGTGGGGTGTTTCACCCTGGGTTAGGGAGAAGAGGTCCTCCTCTGTGCCTGTGGATCAGAGCAGCGTTGGCTAGTGCAGCGTGAACGACACCGAGCCGAGGGTAACCGTGGAGCCTCTCACCACCGAGTAGGTGTCAAAAGGGATGCACTGTAGTGCCGGTG
>Ga0209251_1001701_pt1 | contig 16225 bp, 15 predicted proteins | sample SaaInlV_100m_DNA_6_FD_184665 | JGI IMG/M metagenome (GOLD analysis project Ga0209251, IMG submission 184665) | Marine microbial communities from expanding oxygen minimum zones in the Saanich Inlet - Saanich Inlet SI073_LV_10m_DNA (SPAdes) (version 2) | ecosystem: Environmental > Aquatic > Marine... | reverse complement strand
AAACTCTAAATTTTTGGCTGCTTCTCTCATGCGTTTTTCAACCCGCTTCATCTCAACCATTAAATCTGATTCTGACTTAATCTCCGTTTGTTTATCGACCTTCTCTCTACCGTTACGATTTGCTTCTTTCTCAGAGAAAACCCCTTCAATTAAATCTTTTACACGCGTGTTGATACCAGTTGGCGTGATGCCATGCTTTTCGTTGAAAGCAAGCTGTTTTACCCGTCGCCTATCTGTCTCATCAATCGCTTTCTGCATAGAGCGTGTGATCTTGTCTCCGTACATAATTGCTCGTCCGTTAATATGACGAGCTGCACGCCCAATGGTCTGAATGAGTGACCGCTCTGAGCGCAAAAAACCTTCCTTGTCTGCATCGAGGATTGCCACAAGAGAAACCTCAGGGATGTCTAAACCCTCTCGCAACAAATTAATTCCCACAAGTACATCGAATTCTCCAAGCCTTAAATCCCGAATGATTTCAACCCGTTCAACTGTATCTATATCAGAATGTAAATAACGAACAGAAACTCCATTCTCTGACAGGTAATCTGTTAAATCCTCGGACATTCGCTTCGTTAATGTTGTAACAAGAACACGCTCATGAAGTTTTGCTCTTACATGAATTTCTGATAGCAGATCATCCACTTGACTACTAGCGGGGCGAACTTCTAGGTGTGGATCTACAAGACCCGTGGGACGCACAACTTGTTCTACAACTTGTTGTTGTGTTCGACTTTCATAGTCTGATGGAGTTGCCGAGACAAATATAGTCTGAGGCATTAATTTCTCAAACTCGTCAAAACGTAGCGGACGGTTATCAAGTGCAGAGGGCAATCGAAACCCATAATTCACCAAATTTTCTTTTCGAGCTCTATCCCCTTTATACATACCCCCAATTTGAGGGGCAGTAACGTGAGATTCATCCATGAACATAATTGCATTTTTTGGAAGGTAATCAATTAATGTCGGAGGAGGATCGCCCTCATTTCGACCAGACAAATGCCTAGAGTAATTCTCGATGCCCTTACAAAAACCCATCTCTACAAGCATCTCTAAATCAAATTTTGTGCGTTGTTCAATTCTCTGCAACTCCAAGAGCAGACTGTTTTTTTGAAATTGTCCGATACGCTCCTTCAACTCCAACTTGATTGCTTCAATCGCACGAAGAACTGTCTCTCGGGGCGTGACGTAGTGGCTTGAGGGGTAGACCGTATACCGTTTAACCTTTTTAATAATATGGCCGGTAAGCGGGTCGAAAATGGAGAGTGATTCGATCTCATCGTCAAACAAAGAAACTCGAATGGCATGTTCGCTGTTTTCCGACGGAAATATATCAATAATATCTCCCCTTACTCTAAACACCTTTCTGTGGAAATCCACTTCATTTCTCTCATACTGCATTTCTGCTAAACGCTTGATTATCTTTCTTTGACCAATCTCCTCCCCTTCCACCAGGTGCAAAATCATGCCATGGTAGTCAACGGGGTTACCGATACCATATATGCATGACACACTTGCAACGACTATTGAGTCATCACGCTCAATTAAAGACTTTGTTGCGGACAAGCGCATTTGCTCGACATGCTCATTAATACTGGAATCCTTTTCAATAAAAAGGTCACGAGAAGGTACATATGCTTCGGGCTGGAAATAGTCATAATAAGAAACGAAATACTCAACTGAATTTTTAGGGAAAAATTCTTTAAATTCGGAATATAACTGAGCAGCTAGTGTTTTATTAGGAGCCATAATAATCGCAGGACGGCCAGAATTGGCGATCACATTGGCCATCGTATATGTCTTCCCAGATCCGGTTACGCCCAGTAACGTCTGGTGAGACATGTTGCCTTCCAAGCCTTCTAGAAGTGCGTTAATGGCCTTCGGTTGATCCCCTGAAGGTTCAAATAATTTATTCAGTAGGAATGGACTATTTGGAAATCTAACTAAATTTTCTGAGGACAAAATGATGTAAACCTTGTTTCTTGTAGAACTTACATGAGTGCGTGCGGTACAATAACGCGCGATTATTTTCAAACTACATTCTACCAGTGACTAGTATATGAATACTTCTGCTTTTAGTGCGGTTAAGCTCGCACCTAGTGATCCTATCTTAGGACTAACCGAACTATATAACTCAGACACTAACCCGGATAAAGTCAACTTGGGCGTTGGAGTCTACTATGACGACAACGGTTCCGTGCCTTTACTGGAATGTGTTCAAGCTGCAGAAACGGTACTAGTAGCCAAACGGGCAGCTCGTGCTTATCAACCTATTGACGGGAATGCAAGATATAACAACTTAGTTCAGGCGCTTTTGTTGGGTACTGAATCTAAAGTGTTGAGTACAAATAGAATGATCTCTGCTCAAACGCTTGGTGGCACAGGTGCTTTGAAAATCGGCGCAGATTTTTTAAAACAAGTTGTCAAGTGCACTGACATTTGGATATCCAACCCGAGCTGGGCAAATCACCGAGGAATTTTTGAAAATGCTGGCCTAAAAGTCAATACATATCCTTACTACGATGCCGAGAGCCGAGGGATTGCGTTCGAAGAGATGCTCGCGACGTTAAAAACCCTGCCAAGACAATCGGTCGTCTTACTTCACGCCTGTTGCCACAATCCCACAGGCGCGGATCTCAGCCGTGAGCAATGGCGTCTGGTGTTGGATGTCGTTGTGGAGCAAGATCTAATACCCTTCCTTGATATTGCTTATCAGGGCTTTGGGGACTCAATTGAGGAAGATGGCTATGTAGTGCGTCTATTTGCTGAAACCTGCTCGAGTTTGCTAATCTCAAATTCGTTTTCAAAATCATTTTCACTTTATGGGGAGCGAATCGGTGGACTCTCGGTCGTTTCAAGTACAGATGAGGAGTCTCAACGTGTGCAAAGCCAAATAAAACGTCTCATTCGAAGCAACTATTCAAATCCTCCAATCTACAGCGGAGCATTAGTTGAAACTGTGCTCGCTAGCCCAGAACTCAGGGCTCAGTGGGAATTAGAGCTTCAAGCGATGCGGGAGCGTATAAAATTGATGAGATCTGCCTTGTCCGAGAACGTATCGTCTAAGTCAGGCATTGACTTTTCTTTTATTACCGAGCAAAGGGGCATGTTCTCTTATTCAGGCCTAACGCGAGAACAAGTGGTAAAACTAAGAGAAGACTACTCAATTTATGCCGTAGAAAGTGGACGTATTTGCGTTGCCGCCCTCAATAACTCAAATATTTCTCTTGTATCAGAGGCAATAGCGAACGTGGTTGATTAATATGTTAGTTGACCAACGTGAAATGAATCACTATCATTAGCGCCTTCCAATTCCTCGATAGCTCAGTTGGTAGAGCAACTGACTGTTAATCAGTGGGTCCCTGGTTCGAGTCCAGGTCGAGGAGCCAAAGTACAAAAAAAGCTGTGTTCGATACACAGCTTTTTTTATGTCCGCTATAGTCACACATAATCTTAATAAAACCCATTAAATTATTGTTTTTGCGAATTATTTTTAATTTAAATAAGGTTTCACTATCTTATCTCTTTGACAATATAGTAGATGGGAATCGGTTGAAAGACGTAACTGTTGTAAATGTGGTGGTATTGTAAGTCTCACACCTCGCGATAGTGCGTTGGACTTTTAAGGTGTCGGCTTGTAATATTTTCGGTAAATTAAATTTCTTTCAATCGCGATTATGGGTAATCAGTGAATACACCTAACAAAGCCTTCATCGACGAATTTGTAGTTCTGCGGCGTCAAATTCACAGTGTACCGGAGTTGGCATTCGAAGAGCACGAGACCGCAGCTTTGGTCGCTGAAAAACTGGTGTCGTGGGGTTACAAGGTGACCACCGGTGTCGGTGGCACAGGGATCGTTGGTCAGCTCCGCCGAGGTGCCGCTAACACATGCTTGGGTCTTCGCGCCGACATGGATGCCCTGCCTATTTCCGAGCAAACACAGTTGCCTTGGGCGAGCACTAAGCCCGGACTCATGCACGCCTGCGGACACGATGGCCACACTGCAATGCTACTTGCCGCAGCCAAACGATTAGCGCAGAAATGTGATTTTAACGGCACACTTAACCTCATTTTTCAGCCTGCAGAGGAAGGCGGTGGCGGTGCGCTGAAAATGATGGAAGATGGTCTGTTCACGCGCTTCCCGTGTGACATGATCTTTGCGGCCCACAACATGCCAGGTATAACTGCAGGACAATTAGTTTTTCGAAAGGGCCCAACGATGGCGTCATCCGACTACGCATCGGTGACACTGACTGGCCGGGGTGGCCACGGCGCTATGCCACACCTTGCGGATGACCCGGTAGTGGCTGCTGCTTCGATCGTGATGGCCCTTCAAACGGTTGTTTCTCGCAACATTAACCCACTACACTCTGCCGTTGTAACCGTCGGTGCCATTAATGCAGGACACGCCAACAACGTGATTCCTGCTCACGCAACCCTAGAAATCAGTGTTCGCGCGCTCGATCCAGAGGCGCGAACTCTTTTGGAATCAAAAGTCAAAGCGATCATTTATGGCCAAGCGGAGAGCTATGGCCTGACAGCCGAAATTGAGTGGCGACAAGGCTACGCCGTCCTAGTCAATGACTCCGCGGCGACCGATTTCGCTATTGCAACAGCTCAAGCGATGGCCCCTGCAAGCGGCGTAAACCCCAGTGGCCCGATGTTAATGGGCAGTGAGGATTTCGCCTTCATGTTGCAACAAGTTCCTGGTTGCTATTTCTTAATTGGTAATGGCGCCGGCGACGGCAATGGGGCTTGTATGGTCCACAACCCTAACTATGACTTTAACGACGAGATTTTAGCTGTAGGGGCTGATTTTTGGACTACTCTCGCACTAGCATTCTTTTCAAAAAACCCACAAAAGCATATTACATGAACCACAATGAATCGCTCTACGCTCCTGGCCACGAGAGTCAAAGGAATCATACGAGCTCATACTGAGCGAGTTAAAATTCGAAATAAAATAATGGCGCGGTGGATCGAGCAAAAAAAGCAAATCCCAAGTTCAGGATCTGCTGACTAGATGTAATCCAAACATGCATTTAACGTTTAAGAGCCGACATAATTGGTTTTGACCGTTGTATAGAATTCTTGAGCGTATCTACCCTGCTCTCTTGAGCCATAACTTGATCCTTTTCGACCGCCGAATGGTACGTGATAATCAACTCCAGCCGTAGGCAAATTAACCATCACCATTCCAGCTTGAGCGTTTCGTCTGTAGTGCGTCGCATATTTTAAAGAAGTTGTACATATTCCCGAAGACAGTCCGAAGGCCGTATCGTTTGCAACGGCCAGTGCCTCATCGTAATCTCTAACACGAATAACTGAGGCTACAGGTCCGAAGACCTCCTCTCTATTGATTCTCATATTGTTATTAGTTTCGGTGAATAATGCCGGCTGTAAGTAAAAGCCCTCAGTATCACGTTTAAGCAAATTACCGCCAAATGCGAGTGATGCTCCTTCTCTCTCAGCTTCTTTAATACAATTGAGATCTTGATTAAGCTGGTTTTTATCTACGACTGGACCAACATCCGTGTTTGGATCTATCGCGTTACCTATTTTTAAACCGTCCAAACGATTGATAAGTGCTTCAACAAATTGATTGTAAATACTGTCGGTAACAACTAAACGAGATGAGGCGGTGCAGCGTTGCCCTGTTGAAAAGTAAGCACCATTCACAGCACACTCAACCGCATTGGTTAAGTCTGCGTCATCCAGCACAACTAACGGGTTCTTACCTCCCATTTCTAGCTGGAACTTAGCCATTCGCGCCACAGCAGTTTGTGCGACTCGCTGGCCAGTTTCAACCGAGCCTGTAAAAGTTATCGCATCGACTCTCTGATTTGAGACTATTTCCTCGCCAACGACACTACCCCTTCCCATGACAAAGTTAAATACCCCACTTGGGATACCCGAATCGACTATGATTTTAGCGATCGCATGGGCCGTACCCGGAACGAGATCGGCTGGCTTGAAAACCACACAATTACCATAAGCTAGAGCTGGAGCAATCTTCCATGCAGGAATCGCAGCTGGAAAATTCCAAGGCGCTATGATACCGATGACTCCCATAGGCTCCCTGACAATCTCCACATCAATACCAGGTCTTACCGACGATAATAAATCGCCAGCTTGCCTGAGCACCTCTCCCGCAAAGAATTTGAAAATATGCCCAGCTCTAGTGACCTCTCCAATACCTTCAGGTAGTGTTTTGCCCTCTTCCCGAGATAAAAGAGAGCCAATAGACTCTTTTTGATTAAGCAACTTATTACCGATTGAGTCCAGGAGATCTGAGCGGGCCTGAACGCCGAAATTTCGCCAGCTTTCAGCCGCATTAGAAGCGGCGTTAATCGCTTCGATGGTTTGAGGTCTGTCAGCCCGCACATAATCCGCAATGACCTCACTGATATCAGAGGGATTGATGTTTTGTGCGACATCAGGTCCATCCACCCATTCCCCTGCGATGTAATTCAAATATTTATCTCGCATCATCCTTACCCCCCCCTTTCACCATTTGTTACTCGCTTATGTAACCTAGTTGATTATTCCCTCAATCATACGGACCCTTTAGTTCATCCTTTACGGATGAATCAATCAACCCGGAATATAGCGAATTTATTTTAATCCGCCAATAAACAGCTAAAGATTAATACTTAAGATCAAAACACACGTAATCAAGATTGTTTGGCTCGCCTTTACGGTAAGCCCCTAAAAAAATCTGATCCTCGTGCGAACAGCTGTTTGTCTCGCTAACGACGAGGTGCTGTTTGTCCAAACGCACAGACCACGCACACGAGTTTGCCCATTGAATTCGTACTTCATCATCTTCCATATCCCACGCGTCTATATCAATGCTTCGTGAGATAGATTCAGAGTTTCCGGACACACAGTAACTCTCAATAGAAGCGAGACTTAAGCTACGAAATTGGTAGACATCCGCTATTTTTACGATCTTAATCTGGCCATTCGTTTTACTAACCCAAGAGCCTTCTAGCCGATGAAGATCGCCCACACGCGCCCTGACTTTCCAAAGCCGAGCTTCGTAGATTTTCTGTATACACCCAGCGTCAACAATACAATTGTCCCGTTTCTCAACGAAAGTTCTCGCTTCAACAAGGTACTGCGTTCGAGTTAGCAATTGCCTAAGTCCGCTGATATGTTTAGACAATTCAAAATCTAATAACGATAGGACTTTGCTATCACATATAACGGTTTGCGTTGGAGATATCTCGCTGTGACAATCAAAAGAGGGGTTTATGCGGGCATCCGTAGCGAATGATTGTGGAATGAATCCCATCAAAAATAATCCGAAAAAAAACAGAATACGAATTATTGGTTTTTGAAAATTATCAAAAAATAGTCGTTTTAAATATTCACCGATACACATTTCTCAATATTAAACGATTCAAAGCGAACAGGCACAGACCACTTTCGAGAAAATAATCATCGGATGTAAAAGATTTGATAGAAACAACTAATTAAGCAAAAAAATTAGGTCGAGTTGCAAGTGCTTCTACTCGATAAGGCGATTAGAACCCCAGACACCGCCGAGTAAGGTTTCACCTGTGGTTGTGTTTCTAGCACAGAAATTACAATTTCGGCCAATTTTTTACTATCCCACGAATTAGGAAGACAGACCGGTTTTCCATGAACCATAAATGAATAGGGCTGCTCCTTGAGATGCTCCCGCGTCTGATGACGCGCGCCCTCAACGACACCCATGACAAATGCCATACACGGTTCTTTATTTTCCTGACAATCAGAAAGGAATTGCTCGACCGTTATGAACCCGCTATTAGCAAACAGCGCCGGGCTGAACGTAATGATGAGCCATAGTAAGAGTGCTCTAGTCAATTTCCGGCACCTTCACAGAAATTTCAAAAGCGGAGTACCAAGCCGCCAAATCCTTGATTTGCTCCATCGACAGAGCTGATGCGATAAGGCTCATTCGACGATCCTGCCGAATCCCTTTGCGATAATCCACCAATGACTTTTCTAGGTATAGCGAGCTCATGCCCGCAAGATTAGGGGCCTCGGGGTTTCGGGAAACTCCATCTTTACCATGACATACTGAGCACTGAATTGATAATTTTTTACCAGCACTTAAGTCGGCTGCTGCAGCAAAACCAGCAATTAAAAACATCGAAAAAAATAACATCAATTGCTTCACTATCCACTCCAAATAAAAAAAACCCCCGACAAATGTCGGGGGCAATTTTAGACTAGCTTAATTTCCGACGTATGAGATCCTGTAGATCGCACCTGCATAATCGTCTGAAACGAGCATTGAACCGTCTTTCATCATAGTGATAGACATTGGACGTCCGTCATACTCTTGATTCGCATTCAACCAACCTTCAGCAAATGGCTCCATTGAGGCGTTTCCTTCATCATCGATGAAAGTAACCATCACACGTGAACCACAAGGTGTTGTACGGTTCCAAGAACCATGCTGAGCGTGGAAAATGGCATTCTTGTACTTAGAAGGAAACTGGTCTCCTGAGTAGAAAGCCATACCTAAGTCAGCACAATGAGCGGTTGTCTCAACTGCTGGATGAACAACACCCTCTGGTGGTGTTTGACCAGCGTACTCGTTAGTTCTGACAGTACCGCCACCAAACCATGGATGACCGAAATGCTGGCCAGCTGCAGTTTGTCGGTTTAACTCACCTGGTGGGATATCATCGCCCATGCCGTCAACCTGGTTGTCTGTCCACCATAGTTCACCGGTTTCTGGGTGGAAATCTTGTCCAACAGAGTTCCGTACGCCGTAAGTGTAAACCTCACGATTTGAGCCGTCACGATCCATACGGATAATGCCACCGATACCAACCTCTTTATAGAGTTCTAGCTTGTCCTCAGGGGCAACGTTGTAAGGCTGACCTAATGAGATATAAACCTTGTTATCAGGACCAATGTCGATTACACGAGTTGTGTGGTTGTAGCTCTCTTCGCCCTCTGGAATTAACTCACCTTTAGGTACGATGTCGACTGCTACAACATCTGGACCTTCAAAGAAGTATTCAGCTGCTGGGAAAAGACGAACATGGTTACGCTCTGCGATGTAGAGAAAACCGTCTTTTGTAAATTGAACACCGTTAGGTACGTCAAACGTTAAGGATGGCGCGAAGTCTTTAACTTCATCAGCAACACCGTCACGGTCTCTGTCAGAAATAACCCATACTTTGTCTTTCCTTGTGCCGACAAACAATGCAGTTCCCTGAGGAGCCATTGCCATGTCACGCGCATCAGGTACGATAGCGTAGAGGTCAATTTTGAAGCCTTCTGGCAATGTAACATTGCTCAGTACTTCACGAATGTTGTCTGCTTTAGGGCCGTCTTGAGCGATGTATGTGTGGTCGCCCATTCCTTTGCCTGAAGTGCCGAAAATTCCGACGTTACTTTCTTTGGCAGCCACTCCTGTTGCAAAAGCTAAACTAGCAATTGCCGCTGCGGTTTTAGTAAATTTCATTAATTAATGCTCCTAAGATTTTTAAAAATATAACTTGCAAATTACATCTAAAAACTACAACCAATGAGATTTGATGCTTATAGTGCCTCCTCCATCTCAATAGTTGCGAACATCCGACCTGGAACAGGCGATAAACCTTCGAGTCCCAAGTGAGAGATTATGGCTCTCAACGGTAAGATGAATCGAAAATACTACACTCGCGGAAGTAGTGATGCAATGAACTAAACTACCGATGTGCAGATTTAATGGCTTCTAATGCAATATACTGCATAGATAATAAGAAAAAAATTATTTTTCTTGCATGAATACAGACATTAGGCGCGGTAGCGTTAAAATCTGAACACCATTTTGACCAATCACGAAATCGGAGCACTGGCACGTTCGTCTCTTAAAGGTGCTCAAGAAACCAGGTTACGGCTTCAGTCCCAGCTTTTTTAGCAACCTCACCATAATAAACACTGTAGTGGCTCGCGCCCTTAAGGATGACGTATTTTGATATTCCTGGTATTCGATTGTGCGCCACCAAAGCAGTCTTTTGATTATCGAATAACTCTTCAAATTCTGCTACCAAAAATAGTGTTGCACACTGTGAAATATTAGCCGCGTCTTCCCGTGGATTAAACCGAGCTAGACGCTCATAGACCATACCTCCTCTGAGATTTCCAATTTCTTTTTTAAATGGCTTGGGATATCCACGGATACCACGTGCTCGCTCTCCTCCCGTAACTAAAAATCGTTTCATGGTGTCCGCATCTCCCGCCCAACCTACTGGAGATGCTTGACTCACCAATGCCTTAACACGACTATCTCTCGCGGCGACGTACACAACCGTTCCCCCAGACCAACTGGTGCCCCAAAGACCGATGCGAGCCGAGTCAACCCGATGATCTGTAGCCAGCCAGTTAACAACGGAAAAATAATCCTCTGCCTGATCTAACGGATCGACTAGTCCCTTATATGCGACCGTTTCATAATTACCGGTAGTCACGTTTTTTTTCTGGACCAGTCGACTGTCACTCTTCCCCCATCCTCGGTAGTCGAAAACGAGCACAAAAAAACCAGCCTCAGCAAACCTCCTAGCGGGAGAAGCCAAATAACTTGCCTCGCCACCCCACCCATGAGCCATAGCAATTGCCGGAAGCTTGCCAACCACTTCTGTTGGCTTATAAATAGTGGCATGGATTTTAGTCCCGTCACTCAACAACTCAACACTTGTGATCTCAATAGGTTGGGCATTCACTGATGCCACTTCACAAAAAAATATGACCTTTGAGAGGAAAAATACGATTCTCTTTAAATTAGAAAAGGACATTGAATTTCCTTCGTTTAATAAGATTTAGTCTTAACATTTTTTCTACAATATGCCCTTGACTGAAAGCTCGTTGCCTTAACACTTGTCTGTGACGGGCATATTCTTAAAACCTTCGTGAACCCATTTTGCGTTCCGACTTCCCTCATGGTGAGCCCTACCTCACTAAGGGAAGCAGGCCGTCAATAAAAACCTGAATGACCTTACGTTTGGCTCTGAGTACGACCTCGCCCCATCAAACCATGCGATGTTATCGGTGGATATTCCTTAATTGCTTCTTCTACAGGTTCGGTCCCCCAACCAGGTCGATTTGGAACAATTAAATGGCCATTTTTGTAATCTGGAACGTGGGTGTACAACTCTTGATCCCAAGTAATTCGATCAATATCCACCTCCATAATCCTCAGGTTCGGAACTGCCGCACAAAAATGCGCGTTCATCATTGTGCAAAGGTGTCCATAAAAATTATGACAGGCGACATTTACTTCGTGGGCTTCTGCAATCGCGGCAATTTTCATAGATTGCCAAACGCCATTCCAAGGCGCATCGATAATTGCGACATCCAGCGCTTGTCGACGCAAATAAGGTAAAAATTGTTGTGTTCCAATAAGGGTCTCACACGATGCGATCGGATGCGGACTTTGAGAGCGTATGTAAGAGAGGGCATCCGGATCACGAACATCTAGCTCAATCCAGAACATATCCAAATCAGAAATCGCTCTCAATATTTTTAAATAACCTTCTGTTTTAGCGTTAAAGTTTAAATCTAGAAGAATGTCCACATCAGGCCCTACCTCTTCTCGGATTATCTCAAGGTGCTCACGGAGGCCTGTCAAAATTTTCCGATCGATATTAAGCTCTGGCGAAAAGGGACTACCGAAACCAGGTGCCCATCCCTTTATTTCGTTATTCTCATAACGCCAAATATTGGTCTTTAATGCCGTAAAACCCCTTGCACCTACCTCACGAGAGATTTCCCTAACTCCCTCTTGATTGGTGATTATTGGTTGATAATGCGGAATGCGACCAGCACGCCAGCTAACGAAATGGGACCAATAAACTCTCAATTGATCGCGAATCTTTCCACCTAAAAGTTGATAACAGGGAACGCCAAGGGTCTTTGCTTTAGCATCTAACAAGGCATTTTCTATTGCGCCTAACGCCTGCCCGACAACGCCCCCGGCTCCTGGTCGAGTTGCACAGAAAAGCTCTTCCCTTATGCGTTCATGCTGCATTACGGAGTGGCCAACCACCCGAGGAGAGAGCTCATTAATGACGGCGCCCACTCCTGGCGAACCAAAACCCTCGTCAAATTCGCTCCAACCCGTGAAGCCATCATCTGTAACCACCTTGACGAAGTAGTAATTACGCCATCCAGCGCTACAGGATAAGGTTTCGAGAGATACGATATTGGTGCTCTTAGACATAAATTTCTCCATTTCACACACTAAAGTAGAAGGTACCCTAACATCTAACTTCTAAGGAATAGAATACCTCCAAAACCCACTAAATGTAGACTGCTGAGAAGACAATTAACGGCAAATATGTAACATATAGAATATGTGTGTGAACAGTGATCACAAAACTGACAAAACATGGATCATAAAGTGGTAAGTTACTTGTTAGAGTCTACCTTTAGTTTGAAATTAGCATGAAAGCGGAGAAAACATGAAAAATTCCATTAGTCATGAAAAAGGTTCAGTCATAGTCTCAGGAGTGGGATCCTATGACGGACTGGGTGCCGCGATCGCACAGAAATTTTCTAAGGGGGGCTATCCGGTACTAATCGCCGGCCGTGATGAGGACAAACTTCAGCACACTTTAATCAAACTTAAATCCGATGGCGCCAGCGTAGAAATGATCGTGGCAGACGTTACTGAATCTGATGCTGTGGCTAAAATCGTAAAAAAAGCGAAGAGCCTAGCGCCAATTGAGTTAGCCGTTCATAACGCGGGTGGAAACAACCCAGCTCCATTTCTCGAAGTCACACAGGAGTCGTTCACAACCCATTGGCGTGATCATACTCTAGGCGCATTTTTATTATCACAGGCTACGCTTCCACACTTGCTCGCGCGTGGTGGTGGAACAATTCTATTTACGGGAGCATCGGGAAGTTTACGTGGTAAAGCAATGTTTGCTCCCTTTTCGGCGGCAAAAGGCGGGATTAGAAACCTTGCTCAGAGCCTCTCGAGGGAATTTGGGCCTCAAAATATACATGTGGGTCATATTATTATTGACGGCGGTATCGACGGCGAACGACTCAACAAACGTCTACCGAAGTTGAGATCTGATCGTGGGTCGGATGGGATGCTCCAAATTGACGCGATCGCAGATGCCTACTGGACGTTGCATCATCAGCATAGAAGCGCGTGGACTTTAGAAATAGATTTGAGACCATGGTCTGAAAATTTTTGATCTTATGCTTCGATTTATAATCACAAGTTATTCGTTTTAAAATTCCGACTTAACACTCTTTACCCTAATGCGCATATTTGCTTTTTTACTCAGGAAATTCCTACCAATCATCATTATGCGATTAATGCCTAATATCGTAAGATTCATAAAAGCAATACTGCGACGATAGTCTACGGAAGGAATGGTATGCCAATTATCAGGATCGTGGTCCCTGAGAACACGCCAAAAAATGTAAAATCCAGAATTCGCGATGAAATAAAGCATGCGGTTTTGTTAACGTTAGCGCCTAAGGAAACTAAGTACGACTATGTATCCGTTTCTGAGGCATTCGGCGTTATTGGTGATGGATTACCGATTGTCGATGTCGATTTGCGGCCTGGTCGACCTCCTGAGAGGAAAAAGGCTTTAGTCAATGAAATATCCCGCATATTTCTCGAGACATTAAATGTAAAATCTGGCGATATATATGTGCTATTTCGCGAGAATTCCGCGGAAAATCACTACACTGGGGGGACGCCGCTTCCTGAATGGCAGCCGGCTAGTGATCTTAAATAAAACGCCGTTAGAGTAACACTAGAATAGCACTCCATCACCTTGGCTTGCGCTCCAAGGACTTAATTTTTCCATAATTTGGTCGAATTGATTCGACGCGAGAAAATCCTGTAACCAAATATGTAATTTCGGCCAATCTTGAGCATCGAACCACTTCGGATCAGCAATTCGAAACTGACGAACGAAAGGAAGACTTGAAACATCAAGAAAACCCTGATGAGGCCCAGATAGATGTGCGTTTTCCACTAACCGTTTGTTGATTTTAGCTAAAAATATACTCCCTAAATCTCTAAAATCTAGCGCTGATTTTTTATCCAAATGATATCGGTTAGCATATTTATATCGGTCCAATGCCTGTTTAAAGTCCCCATCTAATTCGTGCAAGAAATTAGAGGAATAATCAGGTTCGTTAATCATTATGTCTTGCCATTTTTCAGGATCATTTTCACTTAAGGCCCATGACATAATTTCCAAACTTTCCTCTATTACTTTTCCATCAGGAAGCTTTAAAACCGGGACAGTAGCTTTTTCACTGTCTTGAACGAAGGCTTCGGGTTTTGACCTGAGTTGAATCTCTCGAAGATAAACCTTTATCCCGCTCGCCTTTATCGCTAGCCGTGTCCTCATCGCATACGGACAGCGTCGAAACGTCCATAAAATGGGTTTGTTCAAGCTAATCATGTTTTTATGGCATCGATTTGTTAAGCGGTTTTACGGTATATTTTAAAATTCGGAAAGTAAATACTTCGATTTTTTCTATATTACGACAACAATGCACATCCTGCACATACAAAACGCTTTCATCGCATGCTATGACATCTGATTTTGAATATGACCCTGTAACGGTGACGGACGAGTCGACCGCTACCGGACGGACAGCGGAGATATTTGAGGAAATTCGTCAAGCGATGAATCTTCCCTTAGTGACTTCAATATGGAGAGCTCTCGCATCTTGGGACAATTGTTTGGAAGAGACTTGGCAGGCGGTCAAGCCCATATATTCAAGTGATCTGCCTACTAAAAAATTGGAGCAATTTGTTGAACAAACTAATCTGTCAAATCCAATACTATCGTTCGAAAAAAATCATTCAGATATTAATCTTAATGGTGATGATATTCGTCAAATCAAAAGTATTATTGAAACTTACAACAAGTCGAATGGGCTAAATTTTTTAACATTAGCAGCATTAATTTCTCCATTAAAAGGGATACAATCGACGAATTATTACTCCAAAATTAAAGACCCAAAGCCTTTGGCAAAATTAAAGCCTTTAGCAAACTTAAAGCCTCTTCTATCAAGGCAGGCAATAGAGAGCGGAGCTTGGGCAATGGTGGAGCAGGCAAACAGGCTGGGCTCTGACAATCGAGGTAAACGGTCTAGCTCGGGCCCTCACGTCGCAACACTTTGGAGACACCTTGCGCATTGGCCCAATTTTTTAAGAGCCGTTCACACGAGTTACCTCCCTAACCAAGTGTCAGGTCAGATAAAACGCGACAGCCAAAAGGCTGTTGAAACTGCATCTGTGATCGGTCAAGAGATTAACAACATCGTTTCTTTAAAAGTTAATCGTGTCCCATTGAAAGCCATCAACGTAATCACCAGTTACGTTACCAGCCCTCAACAGGTGGCCAGAATGGTCGTCTTGGGAATCGGGATGAACGATTGGCTGAACGATAATAAAAGAACTCAGTAGATGATTACACCACTACTCCGTTGGAAGTTTATTAAGATAAGCATACTGGCATTCATAGGCTGCTCGTTTATTAGCTCTGTCATTTACGCTCACGCGGCTAACTGGTCGCCCATATTAGTTCTTGATAACGGAGATGAAATACTTTGGAAGTTGAACCCTGTAGTGAAGCCTAATCAACATCTTCTCGTTGAAGAATTAAGAGAACTCTCAAATGTTCGCGACGGAATTAAGTCTTTCATCACCCACTTCGAAGTAGACTGCAGCAAGCATCGAATCCGTGAACTATCCTATGAGTATTACGCTAAAGCAAATGGCGTCGCTATAATTAAGACAGCAAATATTAAATCTGGCAGTCAGAGATGGAGTTATGCGGACTGGAATGAATACGTAAAATTCATAACTGTATACTTTTGTGATTAACGAGAGAGGAACATATGTCAAATCAATTAAATAATGTGGGTATTTTAAGAAAATTTCTGATGGCAGTCAGTATCGGAATGATAAGCCTAACGATAAGTCCTGCGTATTCAGCTTGCGATGAGATCACAGTAAATTGCAAAAACCAACAAATTGAAGTTTTAAAAAAACAGATTGCTGACTTGGAAATTATTAATGCGGAGTTGCAATATGATGTCGATGATCTGAAAAGTAAATTTAAGTCCTCGAGCAAGAGCCTCAAGCTTTGCGAGATCAATCTTAAAAATGTGAAAGTTGAGATAGAGTCTTGCGGGAAACGGTAAATAGCCCGAAGCGTATTTAAGAAAGAGTACGCCTCAAAAATTT
>Ga0209251_1001695_pt1 | contig 16245 bp, 5 predicted proteins | sample SaaInlV_100m_DNA_6_FD_184665 | JGI IMG/M metagenome (GOLD analysis project Ga0209251, IMG submission 184665) | Marine microbial communities from expanding oxygen minimum zones in the Saanich Inlet - Saanich Inlet SI073_LV_10m_DNA (SPAdes) (version 2) | ecosystem: Environmental > Aquatic > Marine... | reverse complement strand
CCATCACTAGGTTCTTGAGTTTCAATTTAGCTAATGTTAGAACTGATGTGTCTGAAACTATAACTGATACTGGAAGATTTATAGTCTACCTAACTTTTGGATACAATCAGCCTATAGCATATGGGGATGCAGACTTTTCACTTAGTATTGACGGAGTTAAGGTATCTTGGGAAACAGCATAGCTACTAATGATATAAATAAAGACAGATAACATTACATATTTTAAAGGCAGCAACAGATGACTAAAAAATTCAGCGAACTGAGTTCGATTATAACGCCAGCGAATACTGACCTCTTTGCGCTGTCCGATGTTTCCGAAACAGAATCGAAGAAGATAACGTTTACGAACTTAAAGTCTGCTATAATCGATGAAACAACTTTCGATTATGGTTCGATCATAACTAAGTTAAACGCTTATAATCCAACAAGCACTGGAAAGAACGGACTTTTTGCCACTAAACTATATGCCAACTCAACTGTTGGATATCAAGAAGGTAGTTATTTTCTAGAGTACTCAAATCTTGCTGGTAAACCAACTATACCAGTTGATCTAACTGTATCAACAAATAACACTGTAGGATTCTTAAGGTACAACTCAGACACGAATGGCATCGAGTGGGCTGGTTCTAGTACGGTATTGATGACATCATCAAATTTACCAGAAGGCACTAACTTATATTACACTGATGCAAGAGCAAAAGCAAACTTAGTTGATAACTTTGCAGAGCAATTCAATATTTACAACAGTACCTTCGATCAAGGTGATGTGCGAGATAGTGTATATGGATTGTCAGTAACTTTTCCTTCTAGTAGTACTCAAGTTTCTGGTGGACAACAACAGTCTAAAACTATACGAATTACTGGAGATGCCGCTTCATCAATTAGAGCCCAGTTCTCTGTAGGACAAACTCTTAGAATTTATGGCGCATCGACTACATTCGAATCGACAGTTGCGACAACTAGCATGACCTTAAGTGTTCAAGGTTTCACTGAAATTTCTAATGATAAAAAAGTAGGAACCATCGGTGCTACATACTCTTATAAAGTTTCAGAGTTCGATTACGAGACTGGAGAAATCTCAGCCGCATCTTCTGCCCAAACAAAAACAATATATGTGCCTACAACAGGCGGTGCTAATAGTGTTGCAGACCAATTTAACACTTCTCATTTTATTAGAGTAAACTTAGGTAGTGTTCCTGCTGATAAAGGCGTAGCAGTCTATAGACGAATCGGAACTACAGGAGATTATAAACTTAGTGCTGTCTTAGGTAGAAAAGAGATAGACGCTGGATCATGGATCGATTATCAAGCATTCGATTATAACGGTTGGTCAGGTAAAAACTCTACAGACAATACATACATAACATCAATTCATTTTCCTCTAACTGCAAGTAGTGCGACTAGACGAGGTTGGGTTGACAAGAACATTACAGCTATAACACAAAACACCACTACCTTTGATATGACTATCGATGACTGGGTGTTTATTAACTCTCCAGATGGTAACGGAGAATACTCTGCACAGATTTGTCATAACGACACCTCAATTATTCAGACTGCTATTAGTAACAACTCTGCCATAGGCAAAAAGAGTATTGTGTTAAACGCTAAGACATATTGTACTTCTCAACTATCTATGCCTAATAACTTTGGACTTGTAGGAACTTCTTACATTACCAAAATTAGAAAACTGCCTTGGACTGGTGGCGAAGCAAGTGCTTTGAATGGTAAGTTCATTATAGCACAGACCGCAACAGGAGCGCAATCGCTTTCGATAGTTGGAGTTGACATCGACGGTACAGCACACGATCAATTCTTGTGGCCCGACTCAACTACAATCAATAGAAACTACCTTTTAGATTTCGGTATCAACTGTAACTCGCTACTATTAGATAGAGTTCGTATCACAAATGCACCTGCTGGTGGCGTGTATGCTACTAGTCCAATCGAACTCAAAATTAATACGAGTGAGATTACAGATAGTGGCACAACTGATAGATATGAATATAGTCCACTTATCGCAGATTCTGGTACAGATACGATGATCGTGGGTAATAGATTCCAGAACTACACTGATTACGTTGATGTGTCAGTGACTAATAAAGGGATTGTCGCTAACAACGTTATTAACAATTGTGGCAGTGGACTCTTTGTTTACGGTTCGGTATTCTTTGTTTCTTCTCCTAACGTTCTTATGGGACCAGCGCAAGAGTTCTTACCAACTCCAGATATTCTTAACTCAGAATACGATCTTATCAATATTGATCTTTCAGAGGCTAAGGCTGCAGGAGATGATTACGATGCGCCAAGTCATGTCTATCAAGAAAACGGTGCCGCATTTGACCTATCTGCGACAGCAGGATCTATTAACGATATTACTCATCGTGCATTCTATATTCAAAAGACTGCACAAGGCGTTGAAGAAGTTTATGGTACTACGACTACTGCAGGAAGCTTTCAAGTCACAACTCCGGCAACAAGATATACGATTTTAACTTTAGGCACAACAAGTCAGTCACAATGGAACACAGCCGCAGGAACATCTGGCGTTGTGTATTCAGTTGGAGACACTTTCAATGCCGCTGGTGTAGGAGCTGGTAACGGCACAGCAACAAGTGGCGGTGTAGACACTATTCAGATTATTGATGTGCCTGCAGGTCAAGATAGAACTCTAGGCGAATTCGCATTCACTATTCCAGTTGCAACAGTCAACGCAATTAAAGATGCGTCAGGCGCACATTCATACAGCACTCTTAAGGCTGCCAACTCTCTGCATGAGGGCATCGGGTGGTCATCTACATTCAGAAATGAAGTGTCATGTGGTAATGTCAGTGGAGCTGGTACTTGGACAGTTGACGCAGTGAATGGAACAGATCCAACATACGAAATCACAGTAAGCAATCTACTATACGCAAGTGTAGGAAAAAGAGTTAGATTTGATTCCCACACGGGATTCTCAAACAGCGGTAACGTAAACACAGGAACAGTGGAATCAATTTCAACCAACGGAGCGACATCAGTGGTAACTATTAAGTTTAAAGGAGCAGGGGGCGGACAAGTTCAAGCGAGTCCTGTAGGACTAGTTGCTGGAGCAAACGGTACGCTAAATATAATCGATAGCTTTGTGATGGCACAAGGAAGGATAATCTAATATGTCAAGTATAACAAATGTAAATAATAACGCTAGTGTAGTAAACGTAGGTCGCACTACACCCGTTTCTCCTGGTGTACAGCCCGCTTCTAAATCGATTCCCGTAGTAATCGCTTCTGATCAGACTGCTATTCCTGTTGAAGAACAAAATAAAGTACAATCAGAAGTCGCACTTTCTCTTTTGGGTATTCCACGTGCCGAAGTTGCCTTAGGTATCTTCGCAGACGTTAACACATATGATGTTAACCCAACTGAGTGGTCATCTTCTCCACAGTATCATGTTAGTGGTCACGGTATTCAGCATCTACCTACAGAAGCTGGCGCACTTGTAGAAGCACCTAGAAACAAAACAGCAGTTCTTACATCTAAGCGTTTCTTCAGATATCAGCCTGGTCGTGTATCAGCCGCTACGTTTGGTGTTAAGTCTACTACAGGCACCACAACTTTCTCTCAGAATCCATCTATTCGAAAATTTGGTATCTATGACAACTTTGATGGATACTTCTGGGAAACTAGAAACGATTCGCAAGAAGATAACTTCTCTGTAGTAAGACGATCACAGTCTCTCACTAAAGGACCTAACTCTCCTACAGGTATTGTGGGACAAACACTCAAAGGCGGAGCTCCATCTGGTACAGTGCCTAGAACACAGTTTGATGATTTTAGAATTATTGGACAAGGTGAGAAAGAAGGAACTCTTCCTAGCACACTTCTAGTTAAAGATCGTGAACTTATTATCAACAACAGATTTAGTATCGTTGATGCAGTAAGCGCCGCATTAGTAGCAGGTAATGCAAACTTCTACGTCAATTTAGCGAGTGCTATTAACACTGCAAACGGTACAACAGCCGCAACCGCTGCCAACACAGAAGAGAAGTGTAAGAGAGATTTGGATTACTGGATCGACTTCTACTTACTGGATATGGAATGGGGCGGAGTTAACCACACCAAGATTAACGTAACTAACTATGCATCTGCTGTATTACCAGCAATTGCCACATACGAAAAGCCAACTCATATTGCATTAGGGAATGCTCTTGTTGGTTATGCAGGACTTTCTAGTTCGGCAGTTACAAAGCTGACCACATTAACAGGAATTACAAACACAGCATTCAACAGAAATAACGGACAATCTGTACTTGTGCCTTCTATCAGCAATAGTGATTATGGCAGTAGAGGTAAGATCGATACTATCTATTCAACTAAAGGTCACTATTGGGGATATCACGTAGCGAATAAGAATGCTGACAATTCTTCAGCTAGACCTTACACTGTACCAGCTGGTTACGATCTGACTGAAGAAGATATTGCTTATAAGTGTCAACGAGACGTTGGATACATTGTAGGCGGATTCAAGAATGATATCTCAGGCGGTGGTGATGCTGAAACCAAATACAACATGTCAATGTATTTCAAAGGTGGTCGACCTGGCTCTGCTACTGCAGGCGCAGGCATGTCAATTTACTCACAGGCTGCCGGTGGTGGTGCTAACCCAGTTCAGTCAGAGATTGATCGACACACTCACCTCAAAGACACTATTCTATTAGACTTAACAACTTACTTTGGATATACTAGTTCGAGTTCTGAATATGTCAAACAATTAGCACTCTCTACAAGAGTTATAGATAACTTCTCAATCGAAGACACTCAGCAAATGGATGTTGGTGATAGAGGGTTCGCTGGTAACTTAGTTGCAATGAGAGACGGTATTATTCTTACACACTCTGCTGTTTACGATGCACAGTTACTTAATGATATCGAGCAGATTGTATCGACAGTAGATACTGATAACCAATTTAAACTCACTAAAGGTCTAGTACAGTTCAAAGGTCACGTCAAAGTTAAGACTTGGGCTAACGTATCATCCGTCACGGCTATCGGAGATATTACTCCTAACACTGTATATAAAGTCAAGAAGGTTATTGGTCCAAAAGGTAATGAATTCACGTTAGTCGATGAAGACGATGTGGCTAAGAACTTCACTGTTGCACAAGCCGCTGCCGCTGGCACGATTTACATCGAAACAGTTGTTCCATTCATCTTCCCTAAGAAAGGTCAATCATCTTATACATCAACAGTAGACACTGGATATCATGGATATGATCCTACTACATACAGGGCAGCATTTACTCCTGCTCTTGATGTGAATACTGATGAGTTCCCAGGCGGAATGGTATTCCCATACATGTATGCTAGTGATAACAATCTCAAAAGTACAGATGCGGCGGCAAGTTTACGTGTAGGATATGTTAATACCGCACTTGATCTTTCAACGGCTGCTGGACTAAACACTGTTTGCGATCAGATCGACCAAGTAAACTTCGATCCAAACTTCGTAACTTGGGTAAGATTTAACGTTAAGCCAGAGTTTTGGGGAGTGTATGATTATCGTGTACCAAGATCAAGATACAGTCATGACACATTAGATGGTAGAACTACACTAACTAATCCTCCAGCTAAACAACGAGTTTATAGTGATGTAGCAACTGGCGAAAGCGGTACAGCAAGACCAGGTGAAGTCTACACTATCGACGGCACAACACAATACACTGAAAGTTTATATAACTTTGATTTTACTAAAGTTACCATGCTTAAGATTGAATTCTCATGGTACGGTGCTGTTGGTGCATTGTTCTTAGCATATGTTCCTGTAGAGAACGGCGAAGCGAGATGGGTAAGAGTTCATCATCTACGTGCTTCTAATCAATACAAGAACGCATCATTGGGTAATGCGACACTTCCTATTACATATACGACATATGGTGGTGGCGATCAGTACTCATTGGGAGATGGAGATGACGCTAACTTCGTAGATAGAGGATATGGATCTGATTCACATTCTATCGTTAAGTATGGTGCTTCTTACTACATTGACGGTGGTGACAGAGGTACTGTTCGTCTATACAGTCATAACAACGAAGACACTCAAGATGCTTACGGTAAGCAGTGGACTATTGCTAACGGTAGTTATGTATCAAATGGTAACAAAATTGCAATCAACTCTACGTCACTGGCAACAGCAAACCCGAATGTCAATGTAGATCCTACATACTTTATGGGAGCTAGATTTAAGAGTGCTAACAAGACTGATCAAAATATTAAGGTAGTTTGGGCAGATGATACTCATGCATATTTAGACGGAGTACCAAGCGGAACTCCAACAGGCATGAAACTATTAGTTGATAGAGCAAACGCAACATATAACCTTGAGACTAAGAAAGTTATTCTAAGTACACAGCAATCAAATGCTGTACGTAATAGAGTTCAGGTTTATCCTACAAAGCTATCTGCGTCTAACTTAGGTAACAATCCAGTTCGTATGAGATTTAAGAAGACTCCTATCTTCCAAACAGATACCGTATATACTGGAACTCTTCAATCACCAGGATTCATACTTGATGCTCCTTACGTATTGACTGCGGCAAACGAGCCATTGAGTAGTGTGGGAGTTACAGAAGTTGGAACTTTCTTTGACAATAATGAAAGTCTCTATGGTTGGTTCCAAGCACTTGTGGATTCGGATGAAGTAACAGTATTCGGTAGACTGTATAAAGTCTCTGACGAATACTACTTTGAGATTCTAGAATCTTATAACGGTACTATCACTTTGAAAGCTGGAGAATTTTTACCTGATCCTAGATTCGAAGCAGACGGAGATACCATTGCTCAGACGACAGTAACTAAAGCAACTTCAGAGAAAGAGGGATTAAGTTCAATCATTATCGCTAATGATACAGTGGTACCTATTCCAGGAACCGGCATAAACGTAGCGACTATATACTTACAGGCGGGAACAGAACAACTCGACCTAAGTCCTTACTTTGATTACAATAAAGAATATCTATCATTCCCGCTTACGGACCAAGCAGATAGTCTTTATTTTGCAATTGACTCTGACACATCAGCAGGAGATTCACCAGATCAAGTAAGTTTGGGTTGTACGTGGGAAGAACAATAACTCATGCCAAAGCAGATAAAACTTGGACTGGATAAAGTACCTGCTCCAGTTACGAAGCAGTTTACTCAGCTTATCGATATTGAAGGTAATCTTCTTTACGATGCCGCTGGTAATCCAGTTGTAACAGAAGACGAAGCTGTACTTGGCTCATTTGCCAAGTCTGCTTCTGCGACCTCTATATTCTCTAATAACTATAACAACAGTCCTGTTGTATCTGTACCAATAGCCGAGCAGTTTTCTGGAGAATCAGAAGTCAGTAACTCATTGCTGGGTGTGCCTCGTGCCGAAGAACAGTTAAGTCTTTTTGCAGATGTATCTACGTATGGATTAGATGAAGAGAATTGGAACTATTACAGTTTTTCGAGTGCTGTTTATCCTCCAGAATGGTATCGTAAAGAGAATCCAGTATTCGGTAGACGCTTTAATCCTAAGTTCGAAGAAGAGAGTACTGAGCAAGCGTTAGCTTTATCTAACTACCCTAGTCAATATAACTTTCCAGGAAGTACGATAGCTAGTAGACTATCTGAAGCAACTGATTCAGTTAAGACTTATATGAACTTCATTGCAATGGGTAAATATCTCTACACTATATTTGCTCCAATTAATCCAGTTTTTGCTAAAAGAAATTTTCTTAACACTAATATAAAAATTATATCAAGTGGTGAAGCAGAGTTAGATGTGACTTCGAATTCTTCATTTGTTATTAACGGACTGTTCTTTACAGGCGATGCTAACTTTTTTGATGTGGAATACGGATCAGACTTACAGGATTCGTTTGATCAGATTGAAAGATTCACTACTATATATGGAAGAATAGTTGCAGGTGATGCTACTTTTCCAGAATTAACTGGATCAGCTATCACAGACTTCACTCTTACAGAACAGTATCCAGCAATCAGATCGTTTCTGTCCACTAAAGCAAGACCTGGCGGTGGATCTGTATCGACAAAATTTGCGATACTAGAGAGTAAGAAGACTTTCAGATATCAGCCTGGTAGAGCCAGTGGATTTACGTTCGGCGTAAGACAAGAAACTGACCCAGCATCAAATACTAATATTATTGAATGGGGTTGTTCAAACGACACAGACGAATATATGTTTCAACTTGTGGGATCAAGATTTAATATCGTCCGTAGAAGTGTTATTAAAATGCCGGATGATCTTTTACTTAGACAAGGATTAGATGTAGATGACCAATCAAGTGCAGTTGTTAAGCCTAAAGGTGTAACTGTTCGTGAAGGTATGTGGGAAACAGTTATTCCTAGAACCAAGTTTAACGGAGACAGCTTACTAGGAAATGGACCATCTGGTTATATTCTATCGTTTGAAGATGTTACTATGTACAAGATTGAATTTTCATGGTATGGTGCAATCGGCGCTAAGTTCTACGCATACGTTCCTTCTGGTAACGGCGAAGCAAGATGGGTATTAATGCACAGACTAGTGATCGAAAATGGATTAGGCAAACCAATTCTAAAGAATCCAGATTTCAAATTCAAATACCTTGTCTACACAGAAGACACTGCTACTATGCAGAAACCTATTGCCCTGTATAAGTACGGTAGTAGTTACTATGTCGATGGTGGAGATGAAGGAACAATTAGACTTGCAACGACTACAGTAGATAGTAAACAGTTTACTCAACGAAGTCCAGTTCTAGGTCTTTTACCTAAGCAAAAGATTTTCAATCAAGAAGGCGAAGGACTGACAAACTTCAAGAAGGCTTATCCTTCTACTATGTCCATTTCTAGTGACATTGATACACGAATTGATATCGAAGAGATTCAAGGATCTCCTGACGGAGTGCATTTCAACTTTTCTCCTTCTCTGCATAATGGAGTTCATCCTCTATCTAGAACACTCAACTTTCAGTTTGTTGGTACAGCTGGAAGCCAGATTGATGTCACTGGAGGAGATCAATTAAACATAGAAGATGATAACGCACATATAATTGCAGACGGAATATATAACGCATTTGTAGATTACGATTATGATTCTGCACATGTAAACACAAATATAAGAAGACGAAATAGCTCTAACCAACTAGTAGCAGACAAGATTGTAAAATCTTTGAAAGCAGATGGCACTCTTATAGAAACAAACAATCCTACAACTTTCAGTGGAAGATTATCTAACTACCATACGATAGCCGCATCTACTGTGCCCATATACAGTAACAACTTTAAAATACATTTCCTGAATCCCGGCGCCAGAGATGGAGGCAGACACTTTGCTGAGTTTGCAGTTTCTATAACTTCAAAACTTCCTGAGGTTGATACTACTGTTAATCCTAATGTGTTGAAGTTTGAAGACGATTCAGGCGCAAAAGCACCTTATTCCTTATACGATGAATTGTTTTCAGAGTACACGTGTGAAGGAACAGCAATAGACTACTCAACTAAAGGCGAACTATATGAATGGGATCCTTCATACGGAGACAAATTCATGGTCGACGCTAGGTTAGGCAGTGTTCCTGGAACTGATTCTGGATACGTATCAGCAGTTAAAGGCGAAGTTAGAGTTGTAGACTATAGTGTCACTTCTATCGAAGCTGGTACAGGCTCATTTTCTGGTCAATGGAAAATTGTATTTACCGGCGGTGCCCCGTCATCATCTCTGTTTACTCTAGACGGAAGCGGTAATGTCATATCACAGACTACAGAGATTGGCGTTAACAGTACTGGTTTGAACATATACTATACTACTGTTCCAGAAATAGATGGCACTGGCGCATATTTTGCTTATGTGGATGGAGATCCAACAGATGATGGAACTGGGCCAGGCAGTAGAACTGTTACGGCTGTGCAGACAAAGACTGTCACGTTAAAAGATGACTGGCAATTAGATCCTGGATTGTCTAGTGATAACTTTGCAGTATCTAAAGCGGTTAAATTTAATGCTCAACCACTATATCTAGTTTTTGCTCTGAAAGATAACGCTAGAGTAAATAACATTGTAGTTGAAGAGTTTACTCCAGACTCAGTGAGAACTCATACTCCAGTGTTTATCAAAGACGCCGCTACTTTAACAGTTACTAATTCTGGCTCATCTAGTAATGTGCTATCTCCTTCTGCATTCCAGAGTGAAGATAGGCTGTCTAGTATTCGATTCGATTCCCAATGTCTAAATCCATTACGACCAGGAATTAAAGTGTATTCGCTCTTTGTCAAGGGAGGAGTACCAGAAAAGTTTGACTTATCCAATATCTTTAATAGAGATAGAAAAGGATTAGCTAGAGGACTACTAAATAATAAGGCAATATATCTAACTGCATCTGCTGTTGACGGAACTTCTGTAGGCAATGTAGAACTTACTCTGACAGTGAAGGAACAGTAATGCCATTTAGAGGACTAAACGTACAACTAGCGATGAACGATGTCGATAACTCGGCTCAAGCCTTAATAAACTTAGGTCTTGATCAAAGAGACTTGGCGTTGATATCTGGACTAGCTGGTGCGGATGTTCAGGCAAATGAACTTCATACTGCCGCAGGACTAGTTGTAGATCAGAAGAAAGAGCTTGCATCTTTAGCTAGATCGTCAACCACGGTGGGCAATCTGCTTAATAGTCTTAAAGATATAGGTCAACCACTCGACTTTAACTTAGAGATTGATGATCAGATTAATGCAGCCGCAATTAAGTATAACTACCTAGATTTTTCTAATAACTCTATTAAGACTGCTGATATCTCTACTTCACGTGTGTCTTCTTGGTCTTCTATAGGATCTTCTATTCTTTATGGAGGCGAAGTACGAGTTGCAGGTGATACTCTTACACTTAGCAGTCTTGCTACTAGTCAAGCTCCAATACTGAAACAATTTAGAGCCGAGATAGCAAACACTAAAGTAAAAATAAAAGTTAACGGATCAGATGTAGAGTTTCTAGCTATGAAAGGTATTCCCTTAGAATGGAATGCATTTTTTAGAAACGCTGACTTAAGACACGCAGTCACTTCAATCAGTGATAGTAATGGTATTATTCCTCCTGTTTGGAGAATCACAAACGATTCTAATGGACAATCTTATAATACTGGTGATGCTACTGGTTCAATTGCGGCGGGTGCAGTCGATAGTCCAGCAACATATGCTTTCAGAGATAGTTCGAGTAAAGCACGTAAAGTCGAGTTCTTTTACAACCCAGCAAACATACGAGAGTTGAGACTTACCGGTATAAACTTAACTCAGTGGACAAACGTTGGTCTAGATAACTTACAAGCAGTTGACATATCTCAAAATGACTTTTACGAGTTGCCTAAATTTGGACCAGCAAGTAGAGGCGGAGACTCACTTGCAATTGATTTAAAGAAAATCACTTTGACTGGTAATAACTTAGCTAGAGCAGAAGACGCTAGTGGTAATCAAATTGTTGCCAATACTCAATTAAACACTTTGCCTACAACACTCACTCATCTTACAATGAATGGAGTGTTCTCTGATAGTACTACAATAGACTTGACCGACTATGAAGACTTAACTGCATTAACTTTTCAAACTTATTACTCAAGAAACGCTCAAAGGCGTATGAGTGGTGGAACTATATCTCCTAAAACGTTCATTGATCCAAATAATGTAAAAGGCATATCAACTTATAGCCTATATCATCAGCCGTATTCTCAGTTAGATGACGGTGTTTGCTCTAGTCCAAATCTTTCATATTTGTACTTCCCTTGGTGTGGCATTAGCAGTAAAGAGAACAGATCAGCAGGAACCAGTGGACCAATTACTATCGCAAGTAACGTAATTGGTCAGATAATTTCATACGGTAATGGACATAATGTTATTGATGTGAGCAGTAAAACTTCTATCACTAACTACGTTCAAGCTTATTCTAGTCCTTCTAGTTCACCAAGCATAACGTCAAAGTTTACCTCATGTACGTCATTGAATCAAATTTATATGTACGCTTCTGGAGGAATAACTGGCAATATTGAAACAGCTTTTGCTAATCAATCTCTTAGTTCATTAGCAACTATTGACTTGAGATATACTGGATGTAGCGGAGAGTTAAGAGATAGTAGCTTTGCAGGAGCCGATTCCCTTGTACATTTTCGTGTATCTGGAGGCAACTTCGGTGCAAGTTCTAATCGTGACTTTTTTGGTACAACAGATTCTATAAACAACAATAGCGGCAACGGAGAAGTATTTAAACAGTGTGGCAGTCTTCAGTGGATATATTGCTATAACAACGGAAATATAGGTGGACCATTACCAGATTTTTCAGGCAATACTAGCTTGACTGGTCTATATCTACACAGTACTAGTATAAGCGGTAACTTACCTAATCTAGTCAGTAACCAGAATTTATATTATCTAAGAGGATCAAACTGTTCATTTAGTGGCACTGTTCCACTTTGGACAACTAATGCTCTCAGATATGTATTTTTATATGGCAATAGCATAAGCGGTAATTTGCCTATAATACAAACTCCGTATTTGTACTATCTATACTTACAGAACAATCAAATCTCTGGTAACTTACCTAGTATGGCTGGAGCTATAAGACTACAAAGACTTTACTTGAATAGTAACCAACTTACTGGATATATTCCAGAAGCACTTAAGTATAACAGTAGCTTAAGTATTATTGATTTGAGTAACAACCAACTTCCTTCAGGAGCTGGTAGTCCTCTTATTAGCGACTTGTTTGATAATTACGCACTTAATCCAAGAAGCGGCGTTAGTGTTAACTTGTTGGGTAATAGCGGACTGAATAGAACGTCAATCATCAATGATGGTACCGGAGACGGCGAGAATAGCACAATAGCAAAGCTAAACTTTCTCGAACGTTTCTGGACTATACTTTTAGACTAGGAACAAGATATGGCTCAAGGATTCGTAAGAGACTTAAACTTAATCGAAAGTGATACAGGTGCTTTGGATAGAGGTATCTTGGATAACTTAGGTGGTCCAAACATCACGAATGATTTGTTGTTATTCGATGGAAACTTCAAGTTCATTTCTAAATTACAGTCTGATCACTATACGTATGATGCGAGTGCAGATGTAACTACTGTTACAGGAGAAGGTAAAGTCGCTTTCTCTGACGGCACTCAGATATCCTTTGGCGACGATCCTACAAACTTTAAGTATACAGTACACTCTTCAAATGGTATTGATAAGTTTAGAATTTATAATTCACTAGGACAAGTAGTGGCTCCAAACGGAGATTTGAGAAGAAACGATGGAGTTAGTTTTCAAAACCTATCTAATCTGAGTTCAAAGAGACTAGAGGTTAGTACGTCTAGTTCTACTGGAGTTAGTGATGATTCAGGAGCATCTGATCTATTCAATCAATATCCAGCTGGAGAACAGGTTGATTATATAAGTTCACAGTTAGGCATTTACTATTACAAAAGAGGCAGAGTTCCCTTAACGTTTGAGGATTCTTCTTTTACTCCTCCTATTACATTTAGGGGTCAAGTGATGATTGTTGATAGTACAGCAACGATTAGCAGTACACCAGACAGTAACTCTCCTGGACTTTTTATTATTGATGCTAATAATCCATCTGCTGGCGCAATCAGAGCATTTAGTGATGCATCTAATCCCTGGAGTGATGCAGTATCTGGAGTATTATCCACTACAGAAGTATCATCAGAGCCTAATGTCTTGGCACTTAACCCAGATTCTGCATACTCAGGTATAACGTCAAGTACTGTACCTAACATTGTAGATAGCAGTAGTTCGTTGCTTGTGACCGAAACTATATCTACCTCGACTGCAACGCACAAACTTCCCGTGCTAGTTAACGGTCAACAATACTTTATACTTCTTGCTAGTTAAACTGCAAGCATTTTATATGTAGTTGATCCGTAAGTAATGCGAAAGTTCTTTTGAGAGTTCGCAGGGGGAGTAGCAATATCTGTTAAGTTTCCTGTAGGTAATGTAACCTCTAGAGTACCAAATTTCAATCCAGCTACAGTCAAGTTTTTATTAGTGGCGGGTGTTTTAAGACCTGCGGCAGTACCAGCAAAAGGTGGCGCAGTATTAAGAGGAATAACGCAAAACTCTTTATTGGTATTTCCCGGATTATTACCAGACTTCACAAATATCAATGTTCTTGCCGCAGGTAAAGGTCCAATAAGTGCTGGACTTATAGTAACAGTGTTACCATTTATACTTTGAACAGTTGTAGTATTATTACCACTTACTGCTCCATCGAATTGTACAAAATCATTTGTAGATACTCCTGCCGCTGTAGTCAAAACTATTGACGTGGCACCGCTAGACGCATCACTCGCTACTTCTCTTCCGTACACGCCATCACATTGTAGATATGATGACTTATCGTCTAATCCTCTTGAAGCATACACTGCACCATATTGATAGTTGCCTGCTACGAAGTTTGTACCACCAGCATTACTCAAATGATTTGCTATGCCTAAAACTCTAGGGTTTGTTCCTGATACTTCAAAGAGTCTTTTTGGTAAAAGTCCTCCTGTACCATCTGCTTTCAATGTCATAATGATTTGATCAGGAAAGACTTTACTGTCAGGATTAGGGTTGATAGAACTCGGAGCTAATTGATATAAGCTACCGGTATTACCACCTGCAGAGTCTAGTCTAAATATGCCTACAAGACCTACGTTCTTAAAGAATACTGCATTTTGAGTATCTCCTATACTGACACTAGCATCTGCATTTAAGGTTTCTTTAATAAACGCAAAAGGATTGCCGTCTTCATCAGCACCACTGATCTCTAAAATCTGAAATGCATAAGGAGTCGTGTTTGACGTTTTTTGGAATACCATCCAATCTCCCACACTTACTCCACTGAAGTTAGCGGCAGAAATCTTGCCAAAGTTATCTCGTACTGTTATAGTCTTTGTGGATACTGTAGTTGAACTAGCACCCGACATTCCAATAACTTTATCATTCAATGTTTCTGGTGGGTCTAATGGAAGTGAAAGGGTATTCAAGACGGTTAATTTGCTTGATGATGTCTGATTCAATGCACTTGCTTTATTATCTTCGAAGTATTTGTAAGTATAAGGACCAAATACTTGATCTCTATCAAATGTCTTATAGAAATCAGAAAATGGCGCACGTTCACTATTGTCGTTTGTCTCAAAGAATCTCTTGTCTCTGTATGCACTGCCATCACCTGGATCAGGATACCAAGTAGTAAATCTTACTCTAACTCTACTACCTTTCTTTTGTGCAGTAAATTTTATATCTGATCGTATCTCATCTTCGCCTAGTGACCAAGTAAAAGTCTTTGTGGTTTCCCCAGTTAAGTTGGTTGATGTTTCTATCACCGCTGTCTTATTGTTAGCGTCCACACTTGCAATCTCATATGTAACGGAGCTATGATCAAACTTCATGCCTTGACAAATATAAGTTGTATCGCTTGCCCCACTAAAGTCCAACGTAACAGTTCCGCCTGACACAGCACCGAAAACTAATCCACTGATAGATTGAGATGCATTGTATACTGATTTTATTGTAGTCCAGTTATTTTCGGTACCATCGTCAACCGTGTCCTCTTCTATCATAAATAACCCAGTAGAGCCCCAATCTTGTTCGAAGTTACTCGCTAGATATGCAGTCCATTGAACAAGACCGTAAGTGTTTCTCATTTGTGGATGAAGCTTTGCACTAAATTCGAATACGCCGTTATTCCAAAAGTCTAACGGTCCAATGATAGGGTCAAAATCACCTTCTTCATAAGAGGTGAATAGTTCATCAGATGCTAGTCCACCTAGTGTTGTAGCGTTACTGGTATTGCCTTTAGTTGAAGACGTTGGGTTTGTTTTAATTCTGTCGCTTGAAATAAAGTTACATACAAGCCCATCACCACCATTAATCCAAGGAGGATTACCTAAGACTGATTTAAAATTGCTTATATTATCTTGAAGAGTGACTAGAGGCTCTACAAGCTGATTACTTCCTGCTATATTGGTAAATGATACAAGACTGCCGTTCAATCCGGCAAGATCAGTAGATTGCCCATTTTCATTAGTAAAATCAGCTAGTCCCGTGTTTCTAAGTCCTTGAGTCGCACTAATGTCTGCTACTGTAAAGCCGGATGGGTTTCCATTCTCATCTAAAGCAGATGAGTTGTTGTCCAACACATTAGCGAGTGCCTGACTCGGAGATTCTAAGTCTGCTAAGTTCTTATCGGCTCTAAGTCCGAA
>Ga0209251_1001693_pt1 | contig 16275 bp, 17 predicted proteins | sample SaaInlV_100m_DNA_6_FD_184665 | JGI IMG/M metagenome (GOLD analysis project Ga0209251, IMG submission 184665) | Marine microbial communities from expanding oxygen minimum zones in the Saanich Inlet - Saanich Inlet SI073_LV_10m_DNA (SPAdes) (version 2) | ecosystem: Environmental > Aquatic > Marine... | reverse complement strand
TCATAGCGGCGGCTGGAATACATGCGCTAGATTGTCATGTTAGTCGATTAGAGGCAGATCATGCTAGAGCTCGCTTAATATGCGAAAAATTACGATCGCTTAATCATCCTGGTATGCAGATATCGGACGCGCAAACAAATATGGTGTTTATTTCATTTCATGATGTCGACGTGCATGCTATCGCCTCAAGACTCAAGGAAAAAGATATTCTGATTACACCCGGGAAAAGAGTCCGTTTAGTTACTCACCTTGATTTAAATGACCAAGATGTTGAGTATTTTGTCTCAGAGTTTACAAAGGCGCTGGACTAGTTGGATTGACCATCCCTCAGCGCTTGCTCTACCGCGCTAACGATGCTCTCTGGCGGTTGTGCCCCTGAAAGGCCTATTGTTTGATTAATGACAAAAAAAGGCACGCCTTGGATGCCAATGTGGGCCGCTTGCTGCATATCCTCATGTACTTTGTCTGATAAATAATCTTCGTCCAACACTTTGTCGATTATCTCTTTGTCTAGACCAGCGGATTGTGCCACTGAAAACATATTCTCTCTCTTACTTAGATCAACTCCATCGATGAAAAATGTTTTAAAAAGGCGCTCCACCAGTTCGTGGTCTTTTCGGATTTCTTCGGCGGCATAGACGAGCGCATGCATACGTGCTGAATTCGGCTGCACCTTAATTTTCTCAAAATCAAATGCCAGTCCGACTGATTGTCCAGATTCTTTGATTCGTTCATAAAAAATTTTTGCTCGTTCCTCTCCTCCAAATTTTTTAGATGTATATTCTGAGCGCGCGATTCCTTGCGTTGGTAGCTGTGGATTTAACTGGAACGATCGCCAATTCGTCTGTATATCTTGGTATCTTTCGCCTTTTTTAGCTAAAACAGAGATGGCGGCCTCGAGGTTACGTTTTCCGATAAAACACCAAGGACAAACAACATCGGAGAATATGTCAATTGAGATCATGTGAAAAGGATTACGCTAATTAAGGGAATTTTAAAGTTGTTCAATAAAGTATTCTAGCAATAATTTTTGGCTGGCCTCTAGCTTTAAATATTTATCTCTCGATGGTTGTGCTTCTCCGTCGTGCCACAAAATAGCCTCCCTGATTGATTGAGCGCGACCATCGTGTAACAGGGATCCACCTGAGCGTAAGTGCGTTCCGATCCCGATTAGGGGGGCTGTGCGCCAGTCCTGAGGCCTCGCTTCAAACTCTTGTAACCCATCGGCTAACCCATCCCCCATATCGTGTAGCAAGAGGTCTGTATACAGCTTAAATGTTTGACTGGAGTTATTAGGAGTCGCTAGCAGGTTAGCTCTGTGACAGGAATCACAGCCTAAATCGGTAAATAATCCTAAACCGTTAATATCGGGGTAAGTGTTGTTTCGAAATGATTTCGTTGGGATCACCTTAAGAAACTCTGCGATTTCATCAATTTTTGCCGCAGACACTTCCAAACCACCTAAATTATTCAGGTTTTCACAAGTGCTAGCTCGAGCGGAACAAGGGTTATTAGGATAAAACACTGAGGTGACGCCCAGCTCATCCCGAAATGCCTTACTGATTTGATCAATAAGGTTGGGTGACGAGGCCTTGTACCCGAATCGCCCAATTACGTTTCTTTTGCTGATTGGGTCTTGAACGTAGTTTATACGGCCATTTAAACCTAATGCATTTTGCTCGCTCAACATTCGTTTAATTTGCTTGTCATCAATGGCATCAATTAACCCAATTCCGGTGAGATCACGACCCAATCGAATCGATGTACGAGTATCTGAGTGCAAGGGTCCGAAGTGCAATGCTTTGATTACCGGGGAAGGGTATTTGAGGTTAAATTGAAAGGCGGTCTTCCAATGCACCTCGAAAGTCCCCTCTGGAAAAAGTTTGCCTGCAATACCAAATCGACTTAATTCATTACCGTATATCGGGTGACCGGTTTGACCACTCAAATCTCTAATTTTTAATACAAAAGGGTATATCTGTTTTGTTGGTGATTTGATTTCCATTAAATTGGCGCCTGCTCTGTGGCAATCAACGCAAGACTCACCATTGGAGTGCGGACCGCGACCCCAAGAACCGTTACTGAGAAAAGGTATCACCCATCGGGTTTTGAATTCTTCAGCTCCTCTCTCGATTTGGCTTGATTGCGAGTTGACCGATAAAGGCAGACACATTACTAGAAAAAGAAAAAGAAAAAGATGTATTAGGTAGACTCTACTCATACGAACCTTTGAATTTCGATTGGCCAGGGGCAGCATGGTTTGGTGTGTTTACAAAGTCTTTGCCGGAGTTTAACGGGGCATTATGTGCTGGTTAGTAATCAGGGTGCGAGAGCGGCGCGATTGCTTTACTAAATCGGTGCCAGGCATGAACAGTGGAACCACTCGATCCTCAATGCAAAATAGCGTGATTGTCATGGCTACAACAATCAATCAATGATTGACTGATAAACTAAGTTACGTAAAAGCACTCTGTGTTCATTTCTCCTGTATGGATCCTGCGACATAAAAGAAACGGTTAACTGCTCTTTAGGGTCAATCCAGAAGTACGTTCCGCCGTATCCTGCCCAAAAATATTCTCCAATGGATCCCGGCCAAACTGATTGTCCTGTTTCTAAACGAGTCGCAAAGCCCAGACCAAAGCCGTATCCCGGGCCTGGAAGGTACAGTGAGCCTTTACTGATATTTTCGTTTAAATGGTTCGCTGACATGTATGCCACTGTTTTGTTCGACAGAATACGGACATTATGTAGTACGCCTCCGTTTAACATCATTTGGCAAAAACGAAGATAATCATCGGCCGTTGATGAAAGTCCGTGCCCTCCCGCGAATAGGGTCATTGGTTTTCGAACGTCAAGGAGAGAGATTTTTTTACCGCTCTGAATATCCACCATATTCTCTGCGATCCGATTATGTTTTTGTTCCGGGACGCCGAAACTAGTATCAAACATCTCTAGCGGTTCAAAAATTGTCATGTTTAGGTATTTGTCGAGGGACATACCTGATGCGACTTCAATCACTCGTCCTAAAATGTCTGTCGATCGACCATACTCCCATGTGGATCCAGGTTCGTAAGCCAAAGGTAGTGAAGCCAGGGTATTGGCGTAGTTTTCTAGCGTCCAATTTAGAGAGCTCAGATCCGCAGCGATGTATTCTTCTTTGACCAAAGTTCTTTTCCCAAATCTACCGTAGGTTGATCCTGATGTGTGACGTAAAAGGTCTTGAATTGTGATTTGTCTTCGTACCTTTGCAGTCTCAAGAGTCGCAGCACCTTCATCGTCGATTTCTTCCAGTCCAACACGAATATTGTTAAATGCGGGAATAAATTTTGATACAGGATCAGAGAGGGAGAGTGATCCGGATTCTACGAGAGTCATTGCTGCAACGCTAACAATTGGCTTTGTCATTGAGTAGATTCTAAATATTGAATCCTGAGCCATCGGTGTTCGGGACTCTATATCCTGCCATCCAATTGCCTTCGAGTAGACTAACTTGCCTTCACGAGCAATACGAATAACCACCCCAGGTAAACTTTTTTCTTCGATACGGGTTTCAAACGCCTTCGTAATTCGATCAAGTCGCTCAGACGAGATCCCTACACGTTCTGGTTCCACCTCAGGCAGCGGTTTCGCTTGGCTCGAAGGGAGTAGCATGAAAGCGGAGAGTATCAAAGATAATGCTAACCGTATTGTGTTTGTTTTCATCGTCGCCCTTTAATGAAGTGGTTGAGTGTTTTGTTGTCAACTTCCTTTGATATTTTAGTTTTTAAATGTGTTTTCTGTTTATATCTTTAAAACATCCAGTTTCTATTGGTTGTAGAATCCCTCCCATTCGTTGTAATGACATTTCTTGAAAGCTTCCTTTGCGCCGTTTGATACATGATTTGCAACCGACTCATCGAGCAATATTGTTCATGATGGGTATGGTTTTGTTGTTCGCTATGCTTGAGACTACGGCAAAGTCCTTAAGTGAATCCTACCCGGTGCCGCTTATTGTCTGGTTTCGGTACATCACTCATTTCATTTTGATGGTAGTGCTCCTTGGCCCTAGATATGGCTCTCGATTAATTAGAACGGAGCAACTAAAGGCGCAAATTATTAGAGCTCTGCTCTTGTTAGGGTCAACAGCGCTTTACTTTTCAGCATTAAGTCAGCTGCCTTTAGCAACGGCAAAATCAATTAGTTTTATTTCTCCGCTGTTGGTCACCATATTCGCATTCTTCTTCTTAAAGGAAAATGTGTCGAGGGCAATATGGATTGCTGTTTTTGTGGGTCTTTTAGGTGTGCTACTCGTTATTAATCCTTCGAAAGATTTTAACTGGTTTTTTTTGATTCCTCTTTTGTCGGCGATCAGTTATAGCTTGTATCAAATAATGACGCGGCACTTTAGTGCTCGTGAACACCCAGTGACAACTTTGTTTTATTCTGGTCTCGTTGGTTCTATACTAATGAGCGCAGTCGTTCCTTTTTTCTGGGTCACCCCCATACTCGTAGATGTTCCAAAGTTTATTTTTTTAGGCCTTGCAGGTGCGTTCGGCCATTACATGTTGATAAAGGCGATGGAATTAGAAGATGCGTCATTCCTATCCCCGCTTGGCTACACCCAATTGGTTTGGGCTACGTTTTTCGGTTACTTAGCCTTTGATCACCTTCCGGATGCTAAGGGCTTTATTGGGATGGGTATTATTGTTGGTGCCGGATTGTATGTGGCTTTGGGTCAAAGTAGACGCCGCCGAGAATCCGCATACGTAAGCATCGAATAGGCCTGCTCATCTAAGCTTGGACTGCGGTAATTTGAATTTCCACTTTATATTGCGGCGCCGCGAGTTTAGCTTCCACGCACGCTCGTACTGGCGGATTGTCTTTTGCTAACCACATGTCCCAAATCGCATTCATTTCCGAAAAGTCAGCCATGTCAGCTAACCATATGGTCGCAGAAATTATGTTCGATTTATTTGACTCATTAGATAGCAAATACTGATCGATCGTATCTAGGATTTGTCCTGTCTGTCCTTGTATGTCTGTATTTGGGTCGGCGGCTACTATCCCGGCCGTGTATATGATACCCCCGTGTATTACGACCTGAGACATACGGCTATTTGAATCAATTCTTTTAATACTCATAATTTCCCTTTCAAGTTCTGTTAAGTATCCTATTTTGCACTAGTGTTCGCAACGCGGGAGGTTTTCATAGTCACCATCTCCTCCGCGGCAGTGGGGTGAATTGCGACTGTGTCGTCGAAATCTTCTTTCGTCGCCCCCATGCGTACTGCCACAGCAAAGCCTTGCATCATTTCATCCATGCCCATTCCAATACCGTGGCAACCGACCACCTTCTCATCAGGCCCCGAAACTATTATTTTCATCAGGCAGTGCGCGCCATCCGGATTGAAAGCATAGTGCATAGGTTTAAATTTACTTTCATAGACTCTCACAGATTCAAACCCAAATTTTGTCACAGCTTCTGTTTCAGTTAACCCGACAGTACCAATAGGAGGATGACTGAAAATAACCGTTGGGATGTTCTCGTATGTTAAATGTCGCTCGTCTTGCCCATTGAATAAGCGGTCAGCAAGTCGTCTGCCCGCTGCTATTGCAACGGGTGTTAACTCATGGTTTCCTGTGATATCGCCAACGGCGTAAATGCCAGGCGTGTTGGTTTCTTGAAATTTATTGACGACTATATATCCCGCCTGTGTCATTTGGATGCCTGTTTTTTCGAGTTGCAACGCCTGCGTGTTCGGAGCTCTTCCGATTGCCCAAATGACTTGATCAAAGTTAGCGAGCTCCTCATCTGATTTAGTTATTAACGAGATAGAATTACTTGTCTTTTTAACTTCTTTTATCTCAGTTTGTCTGATTACCTTAACGCCGTCTTTTTCCATCTCAGTCATAAGAGCTGAACGAATTGATTGGTCGAAATGACGCAAAAACTCGTTATTTCTGAGTATCAGCGACACCTCTGACCCCAGGGTGTTTAGTAATCCAGCAAATTCCACAGCAATATAACCGGCTCCTACAATTGCGATTTTTTTAGGTTGGTGGTCAAGGTCAAAAAATCCATCTGAGGTCATTCCTAAATGTGCACCACTAATGTTTGGAATTACTGGATATCCGCCAGTCGCAATGAGAATGTGTGGGCTTTGATAAGTATTCCCGCCCACCCTAATTACATTTGCAGCTTCAAAGGTTGCTTCTCCTCTTATCACTTCAACTTTGTTCCCGGCCAACCCGCGTTCATAACCGGCATTCAATCTGACGATGTATTCATCCCTTTTTTGTTTGAGTGCGTTCCAGTCAAATTCTTTGAATTCAGTTTTGAAACCGTAGTTTTTCGCTTCGTGTATTGCTTCTTTGAGGCTCGCTGCTGTCCACATAATTTTCTTTGGTACACATCCGACATTAACGCATGTACCTCCCATTTGACTCTTTTCTATCAGCGCGACTTTCGCCCCATAGGTGCTGGCGCGGTTTGCGGTTGCCACCCCACCGCTACCACCTCCGATGACAATTAGATCGTATTTCGACATGCTAACTCGTACTCCTCATTATTATTTTCATCAATTAAGACTTTAGTCTATACGAATGGGATCATTTTTTTGGTTGGGCTGTCCGGGGTGGTCAGAGTAATGTATTGAATATTAAATACCACTGAGTAGTTAATCTAGAAATCTGTTATGTTCATCTCTTACAGATCCATGTGAGTCATTGCGCTTGCTTTTTATTACTCGGACCGATGAGGAAAAATATATGCGTCCCGTATTACTTTTTGATGTGAATGAGTCCTTACTTGATTTGAGGGCGCTTGACCCTCACTTTAAAACGCATTTTGGTGATGCGATAGTCGTGAGCGAGTGGTTTGATCAAGTAATACAAACAGCTATGTTGTCTGTTGTGCTGGGTTGGACTCGTAATTTCGCTGAAGTCGGGCGCTCCGCTTTGGAAATGGTCGTGACTCGTCATCAATTAGAGTTAACTGACGCTGCATTGAGTGACATTGTTGGTGGAATGAAAACATTACCGCCTCATGACGATGTTGTCGAAGCACTAAGAACGCTTAAATCGGAAGGTTTTCGAATGGCAGCATTGACCAACTCTCCCGTTGCGGTTGCGAAAGAGCAGTTGGTATTTGCCGGTTTAATTGAGTTTTTTGAGACCGTGATTTCGGTCGAGGAAGTAGATACACTTAAACCAGATGCTAGGGTTTACAAATATGCTATTGGCAAGATGAATGTAGAAGCTAAGGACACTTATTTGATTGCTGCACATGCGTGGGATGTTGCTGGCGCAATGGCAGTTGGTTGTATGGGAGCATTAATCAAGCGTCAGGGGATAGCTGCCAATCCGATTGCGCCTGAGCCGACGATTGTTGCCGCGAATTTGACTGCGGTCGCTCAATGTATCCTCGAACAACACCCATAAAGACTTATCCAAGGGAAATATTATGATTAAACTGTTTTACTGGCCGACGCCTAATGGACACAAAATTACGATGTTCCTAGAGGAAATGGCGGAAGCGTATGAGATTGTTCCAATCAACATTAGCCGTGGAGAACAGTTCGAGGAATCTTTTTTGAAAATCTCACCTAATAATCGTATGCCAGCAATTACAGACGACAATCCGATCGACGGCGGAGGTCCAATATCTATATTCGAGTCTGGGGCTATTCTTCAATACTTAGCCGAGAAAACCGGTAGGTTTATTCCGACCAGTTTGCGTGAAAAGACGCAGGTAATGGAATGGTTATTTTGGCAAATGGGCGGTTTAGGCCCGATGGCTGGTCAAAACCACCACTTCGTCTCCTATGCTCCTGAACCAATTCCCTATGCTATCGAGCGGTACGTAAATGAAACAGCCCGTCTGTATGCGGTCTTGGATAATCAATTAAAAGGTCGAGATTTCATCGTGGATGATTACTCCATTGCAGATATGGCTTGTTATCCATGGGTGGTGTTGCATGAGCGGCAACGTCAAAATTTGGATGAATTTCCTGAAGTTAAAAAGTGGTTTGAGCGCATTCGTTCTAAAAAAACAGTTATTCAGGCTTATGCAAAAGGTAAGGATATTAGTCGTGGACCCGTTGTTGATGATGAGTCAAAAAAATTCTTATTTGGCCAGGGAGCAAAAACAATTTCAAGAAAGGATTAAGTAATGATTCAGCTATACGATTTGGAAACTAAGTACCCTAATGTGCGATTTTCGCCTTTTTGCTGGCGAGTGAAGTATGCCTTAGCTCATAAAGGGCTGCGTTGGGAGGAGGTGCCTATTGGTTTCACAGATAAAGATAAACTTCCGTCGCCGAACGAAGGCAAGGTTCCTGTCATAGTTGACGATCAAGAAGTCGTATCCGATTCATGGGATATTGCTTTGTTTCTTGATACAAAATACCCTAACGATCCTTTATTTGATGGTGCAGAGTCTCGCGCGCAAGCTTATTTTATTAAATCCTGGTCTGAAATGGTGCTCCAAATACTAATTTCTCGTATGGGTATTCTAGATTTTTATGAGGTACTAAAGGATTCAGATAAGGGCTATTTCCGAGATACTCGTGAAAGTCGCTCTGGAGTTACTCTTGAGGAGTGGGGGGGCAATCCAGAATCAGCCCGTACCGAATTTTTAAAGGCTCTAGAGCCCCTACGAGTGACTTTGAAACACCAGTCTTTTCTGGGAGGCGCTCAGGCTAACTTTTCGGATTATATTATGGTTGGCTTACTGCAGTGGATGAGGTGTGGATCATCATTGACCGTTTTTGATGAAAATGATGCTGTCTTTGAGTATCAGGAAAAACTTTTGGATTTACATGACGGATTGGGCCGATTAAGTCTCCCGTATTCGTCGGCGATAGCTGACGAATAACGAAGTTTCAATCTATTGGTATGTGTTGGTATAGGACGTCTATGACATCCAAAGCTTCGTTTCCGCCGGGAGTTTCAAGATAAACTCGATCGCCGGGTCGTGATTTCAATAAAGCTTTAGCGAGAGGCGAGATCCAACTGATTAGATTTTTTTTGGCGTCGGCCTCGTCGACCCCCACGATAGAAACCGTCTCCAGATCTTTTTGTGATTTTTGAAATGAGACTGTAGCCCCAAAAAACACCTGGTCGGTTTGTTCTCTTTCGGCCGGATCAATAACCACGGCGCTGTCTAATTTTTTGGTGAGTAGTCTTATTCTTTTATCAATTTCTCTTAATTTTTTTTTCCCATATATATAGTCTCCGTTTTCCGATCGATCACCATTGGACGCAGCCCAATGAACAACCTTTACGATTGCAGGCCGCTCGGTATCGATCAAATACAGTGCCTCATTCTTCAGTCTTTTTATTCCGCCTGGAGTGATGTAGTTTTTTGAAGGCATTCTCGACTAGATTAAGTTATCGGATAATTAAAAAAATTAAATTAATGTTTCTGGTTGGAAAATTGTACGCGTCATTTTAGTGTGGCGAGTGATACTATGAGACTTATCAATAGTGGCAATTAAGTTCACTAACCACATACAGAATATAAAGGGGAGTTTCAATGACTGTTAGCGTAGGTGATCATGTTCCAGAATGCACGCTTTATGAGTATTTTAATGAGGAGTCAGATGGATGTAGTGTAGGACCAAATGCATTCAAGATGTCGGAGCTCGTGAAAGGTAAGCGCATAGCGTTATTTGCTCTTCCAGGCGCATATACGCCGACGTGCTCAGCGAAGCACCTACCAGGTTATGTCGAGAAAGCCGAGGCTCTCAAGGAAAAAGTGGATGAAATCTGGTGTGTCTCTGTAAACGATGCGTTTGTCATGGGCGCGTGGGGCCGTGATAACAACGCTACAGGATCTGTGCGAATGATGGCTGATGGTAGCGCTGAGTTTACTAAAGCCGTTGGGATGGATCTTGATCTTACCAAGCGAGGGCTTGGAGTTAGGTCTAGACGTTATTCAATGTTGCTTGATGACGGAATTATTAAAACGATCAACTTGGAGGATGCTCCAGGTGGTATGGAAGTGAGTGATGCGGATACTATGCTAGATCAAGTTTGATCTTTCCGATTGGAAACAGTCGAACGTCCTATTAAAAAATCTTTCAAATTGTCTGTGACTTGATTAGGTTGTTCTGCCATGATGGCATGGCCGGTACCTGGTAAAACTTTCGTAACGCAACCTGGTATGGCCTCGCGAAGAGAATCCGTTCTCGGGGCTGGCGTCATTTTGTCGTCCGAACCTAAAAGAAGCATAGTTGGACATTTTATTTTTCGGGCCATAGATATTCCTTCGTTGTAAGAGTTACACGCTGAGAAATCGGCATGCAAAACCCCAGGCTTCGCACGATTCATCAATTGCATACTGACACCTTGCATTGAGATACCTGGTAAGTCATTCTTGCCAAGTTTTGCCCGACCGCTAAACGAATATTGGTTAACGAGTTCGTAAGCTGTTGAGAGGTCTCTTTGAGACATCTCTAACAAGGTCTCTGAAACGGGCATGGGTGCATTCGTACCGACAAGGACCAGGTGGTTAACCGTATTATTGGGTCTGGCTGCAAATTCAAGCCCAATTAAAGATCCCATGCTATGTCCAACAATGGAAAACTCTTCAAGCTCGAGCGCTTGAACGCATTTTTCTATCCAATTTGCAAGGTTAGTGATCGTAGACAATGGCTCTCCAGTGGATTGGCCGTGTCCTGGTAAATCAAAAGCTAATGCGTTCCAACCGTGTGCCGCGAAATATCGACATTGCATATTCCAGACACTGTGGTCGTTAGCTGCGCCATGAATGAATAAAATTGTCGGTTGATCAGGAGATAGCTTATGGTTAGAGGTATAAATGAACGCGGATTGATTATCTATAGGGATTAACATGTCAGTTTTGAGATTTAAAGAAATTTCAGAGCTTGTTTTAGGTCTTGTTTTAGGTCATCAATATTTTCTAAACCTATGGAGAGCCTCACGGTGCCGGGTGTTATCCCGGCCGATAATAAATCATCATCGCTCATTCGAAAATGGGTAGTCGATGCTGGATGGATAACTAAAGATTTAGCATCTCCTACGTTAGCTAAATGAGAGAATATTTTGAGTTTCTCTATGAATTTTTTGCCTGCTTGACGACCATCTTTGAGTTCAAAAGTGAAGACTGCCCCCACGCCGTTAGGAAGTAGTTCGGCAGCAAGTTTGTTGTCTGGATGATCGTTTAATTCAGGGTAAATTACTTTCTTCACCGAAGCATGGTCGTTCAAAAAATCTACAATTGCTCGAGTATTCTCTACATGTCTTTGCATACGAGGCCCAAGTGTCTCTATTCCTTGCATGATCTGAAACGCGTTCATCGGGCTCATACACGCACCAAAGTCACGTAGTCCCTCACGCCGGGCTCGAAGTAGGAATGCGGCGACAGGAGATTCGTCTGTAAAGGTCATTCCATGAAAGCCTTGGTAGGGTTGACTTAGGGTCGGAAACTTGTCACTTTGAGTCCAGTCGAAACCACCACCATCAATAACAAGCCCCCCAACAGCGACACCATGGCCACCCAAAAACTTAGTTGCAGAGTGGACGACAATATCAGCCCCATGTTTTAGTGGCTTCAGTAAGTAGGGAGTTGTGAATGTGGAGTCAACCATGAGCGGAAGTTCTCGGTCATGAGCTAGCTTAGACACTGCTGGGATATTTAAAATATCCAAACCCGGGTTACCTAGCGTCTCGCTAAAAATTAGCCTCGTCTCGGGTTTTATCGCAGCTTCAATGCGATTCAGATCTCTAAAATCTACAAAAGTCGTATCGATGCCGAATCTCGGTAAAGTGAACTGGAGAAGATTATGCGAGCCGCCATACAGTGATTGAGAGGCGACAATGTGGCCTCCCTGTCCCATTAGCGTGGTGATTGCTAAGTGAAGTGCTGCCTGACCGCTAGCAACCGCTATGCCTCCGACACCACCTTCCATGGCGCTGATTCGTTCTTCTAGAACGGAATTGGTAGGATTTGAAATACGGGAATAAACATGACCGCCTAGTTCCATGTTAAACAATGATGCTGCGGTGTCTGTATTTGGAAAAACATATGAGGTCGTGAAGTGTATCGGTTGAGCCCTTGATCCGTGCTCACTGTCCGGTTCTTGTCCTGCGTGTAGCCCTAAGGTTTCTAATTTAAAATCTGCCATGTTTATTGATTCGTTCTGTTAATAACTGATTTGTTGTAATGTAAGCGACGTTATCGATAATTACCTCAATTCTCCTCGACAACAGGATCATCTCGCCCCTTCTCGCAGTCACTGCGAAACACATTTCCGGCACTCTCAATCGTCCAATTTCTTCCAAAATTACCGAACACATAGTCCACAACGATTGATAGATTTTTTTTCTCGACAGCGTCTGCATATGTCCTTTCTTCGAGGCGAGCCATTGCTTCCTCGTAGGTCGCTAATTCCTCTTTTCTCCACCTCATGGCTTCCGATGCAAAGTTGCCGATGTCATCGCAACTCATCGTGCCGAGTGGGTATGGAGCAGCTGAGGCAGGAGCAGCTAAAAAAATACCAACGAGACTCATTAACATCAAGATGGGAACTTTGTTTTGCATATAACGGACCTATTTAAAGTAATTTAATTAATACACTGTATTGATAACAGCATATACGTGAATAATTTTGGCTTCAACAGAGTATATGTGGTTTAAGATATTACAGTGCAGATGTTAGGTGTAAATTAGATAGAATGTTTCAGTCAACGTTAAGAGGGTGAATTGTGAATATCAGTCGGTTTTCTAGGTGTCTATTGGCAGTTTGTATCTTTGTTATCCCGGCGCAATCAGTTGTCGCAAAGGATTGGGGCTCGAGTTCGGATTGGGGCTCGAGTTCGGGGCGAGAGCAGGCTTTAGAGGAACTCAAAGATTATGACTCTGCTGTTAGGCGCAGTGCTTTGGCGCGATTAGCTGAGACTGGTCTTAACGAAGACGTACCTCATATGCTCCGACTTCTGCGGGATGACGATCTCGCGGTACGTAGCATGGCGCACCAGGCAATTACAGGTTTATGGCTTCGTTTAGATAATTTATCTGCGAAACGTTTGTTTGTGAAGTCTGCCCTCGCAATGCAAAACGGAAACCCCCAAAAAGCTATTGAACTGTTGGACGGAGTTATAGAGGCTGAACCATTGTTTTCAGAAGCGTGGAATAAGCGCGGCGACGCCTGGCTCTACGTTGGTGATCTAGATAGAGCACTTGCTGATTACGAGGTCGCGCTCGAATTGAATCCCTACCACTACGAGGTCATGCAAAGTTGCGCGAGTATTTGGATGGAGCGATCGGAGGCTAGAAAAGCTCTTAGTTATCTCTCTGGGGCGATGGCTATCAACCCTAACTTAGATCACCTCATTCCAGTTATCGTTGATCTTGAACAGCGCCTTGAAAACGATAGGATTTAATACCGGTGTAGATATTGTGATGTATGGTTTCTAAGATCAAATCCGACATAGTAATACCTCAGATTAAATCGATCGCTCATGAGTTTGGGTTCGATGACCTGAGGGTCACGAATTGCGACCTGTCTGAAGCTAAGCCGCGATTGAAAGAATGGATTGACAAGGGTTATGCTGGCGATATGAGCTTCATAGCGAACCGATTCGGGATGAAGACAGACCCCGATGAGCTTGTAAAGGGTGTCAAACGAATCCTCACCTTGAGAATGAATTACTTTCAACTGCGAGATGCAAGTATGAAAGGAATGGAGTTTTTAAAGGCGCCTGAAAAAGGATTTGTCTCAAGCTACGCTCTAGGTCGTGATTACCACAAGGTGATAAGAGGCCGGTTGGAGAAAGTGGCACGTAAAATGCAATCGGTTATCGGACCGTTTGGATATCGGGTTTTCACTGATAGTGCGCCTGTGATGGAGGTCGAGCTGGCAGTAAAATCAGGTTTAGGGTGGCGTGGGAAACACACACTTCTAATTAACAAGTCTGTGGGTTCATGGTTTTTCTTGGGAGAGATTTATACCGATTTGGAGTTGCCAATCGACGGTGTTGCTAAGGAGCATTGTGGCACATGCCGTCGCTGCATCGACGTTTGTCCAACTAAAGCTATTATCGCGCCATACCAACTCGACGCACGAAAGTGCATCTCATACCTAACGATAGAGCACAAAGGAAGTATTCCGCAAGAATTCAGAAAATCGATAGGTAATCGTATTTATGGTTGTGACGATTGCCAGATTGTGTGTCCCTGGAACAAATATGCCTCGATCACTGCAGTTCCTGATTTTGAGACTCGAGATCCGCTCGATGGTGAAAGCTTAGCGAGATTATTTCTTTGGAGTGAGTCGGAGTTTAAAAAAAATACAGAAGGTAGTGCTATTCGTCGCATTGGTTACGAGCGTTGGTTGCGTAATTTGGCTTGTAGTTTGGGAAATGCCCCGACGTCTCCAGAGGTGATTCAAGCGCTCGAGTCCAGAAGGTCGTTCAAATCTGAGCTAGTTAGGGAACATGTTCTGTGGGCGTTAGAGGAACACCGTTAATCAGTAATTGAAGACCTAGATTATTGGGTTCAAATTTGTCACGCTATTGACTTGCTATATCTAAGAAATGTGCCAGATTGAATGAGTACCAATACTAATACCAGTATCAGCTCAACTGGGACGCTAGATCAGTGATGTTGTCGGCATTGTAGTTAAATCTTGCATCTGTAGACAGATCGCGTCTTACTGAGGGGGAATGCTCACGGGGCCTTTTAATGAATGCCGTTTTTAAACCGCAACCTCTCGCGGCTAGCAAATCATCCTTATGCGCCGCACACAACATGACTTGAGCGGGGTCCAGGTCTAAGAGTTTGCAAGCTCCGAGGTATGTTTCCGGGTCTGGTTTATAGTGCCCGAATAATTCGGCGCTAATGATACAGTCCCAAGGCAAACCAGAGTGTTTAGCCATGTTATTTAGTAACGAAAAGTTACCGTTCGATAGTGGCGATATGGTGAATTGATGTTTAAGTTTTTTGAGGCCTCGGACGGAATCAGGCCATGGCTTTAGGCGATGCCACACTCGGTTTAAGGTATCCGTTTCATCTTCACTTAAACAATCTAATTTATATTTTTGTTTCAGTTCATTGAGAATGAGTCGATGTAGAGCGTCAATGTTTAGCCATGGGAGGTCGCCTTGTCTTACTCGTTGCATAGCGGGTTGATAGCCCGCACGCCAATCGTTTGCAAATTTACCAGCGTTGAGGCGAATTCCTTTTTCTGACGCAAGGGACCTCACTTCTCTTGTGATACTTCCCCGCCAATCAACGACAGTGCCAAAAACATCAAAAATTAAAGCTCGAACCATGGACTACCTCGCTTAGGAGATTTTATTCTCAATTATATTGCCATACTGTAGCAATTTCTGACACAGGGAATTATTCCTGTTTACTGGATCATAACCGGTGGTACTCTGAGATCATTTATTTGCAAATATGTCGGATAATTAAAATGATAAATTCAGTAGTGTTGATGATTGCGTCGTCTGATGTTGCCGGCGTATTTAATCCGGATCAAGCAGAAATGGAGCATAACAATGCTTTTTCAATTTAAGAACGGGAGCCCTGGCGCCGAGCAAAATCCACCGATTTTGTGGAGGGATTTATTACTAATTTTTGGAACGGGTGTGGTCTTTTTCTTCTTTGCATCTTACCTTGAATTACATGAGCAGTTGACTCGAGCGACTGCTTCAGTTGAGGCTTGGCAGTTAGATGAGCTCCCTTTAGTTCTTCTTTTGGTCTTTGTTGTCATGGCTTACGTGCTAGTCCGACGCACTCGTCAATTACGTAAACAAATGGGACTCCAGGTAGAGGCCCAAAAAAAATTAACAATCGCACTAGATAAAAATCGTCGCTTAACGATGAAAAATGTGGAAATACAGGAAGCGGAGCGCTTAGCAATTGCCCGGGAATTACACGACGAATTTGGACAGAGTATGAACGCGATCATGATTGATGGGGTTGCGATCAGGAATGCGGCCGACCTCAATAGCGACCTTTACATACAAGCAAAATCCATTGTTGATGTTTCTGGGAAATTATTTTCAGATGTAAGGGGTTTGTTGAAACAATTACGTCCAGTCGCACTAGATGAACTTGGCCTGTCAGCCGCGCTGGAGTATATGATTGAAGACTGGCGTCGGCGTTTTGATGACGTAGAGTGGAAGGCAGATATCAATTTATACGGAATAAATTTTGATGAAACGTCGAACATCACTATTTTTCGATGTGTGCAAGAGGCGCTAACTAATATAATTAAACACAGTGACGCAACGAGAGTCGTGGTGGCCGTGAGTACTTCACAAAAA
>Ga0209251_1001692_pt1 | contig 16277 bp, 26 predicted proteins | sample SaaInlV_100m_DNA_6_FD_184665 | JGI IMG/M metagenome (GOLD analysis project Ga0209251, IMG submission 184665) | Marine microbial communities from expanding oxygen minimum zones in the Saanich Inlet - Saanich Inlet SI073_LV_10m_DNA (SPAdes) (version 2) | ecosystem: Environmental > Aquatic > Marine... | reverse complement strand
ATGCTGGGGAGACGCTCCCTTGGAGGCTTCAACCATGCACGTGATCAAGTTCAGCTCTGAGGACTGCGGTACTTGCCATCGGATGAGTCATTACGACGCCAAGGTGGCCGAAGAACTTGGCTGCACCTTTGTGTCTGTAATGCTTCAAGACACTGAGGCGTATCGCAAATATCGCAAAATTCTCCTGAAGCAATACCCGAACAAGGAGGGAATGGGCTGGCCCACCTACCTATTGGTGACCGATCCTGAGGGCGATTTCACCATCCATGCTGAGCTGAAGGGCGGAATGCAGAAAGGCGAATTTCGCACCAAGCTTGCGGATTTACTTCCGTCTTGATCACTGGGATGGGGGCAGGGGGACTTGAACCCCCACAGCACTTGCGTGCCGACAGATTTTAAGTCTGGTGCGTCTACCGATTCCGCCATGCCCCCTCGCCAGACATCCTAGATTTAGGACACCTGTCCTTGCATCTTGGACTTTCAGGCCCTCCTAAGCCAACTCCCCCAGGAAACGCTGTTCGTGCTGCTGGCCTACGGGGCAGTGCTTGGCACCTATCTCATTGCCGTTCCTCTCGCGCTTTACGCCTGGATCAATCTGCGCTGGTACCGCATGAGCAAGTTTGAACGTTTAGGGGTTTACGGACTCGTGTTCCTGTTCTTCCCGGGAATGATCGTGTTTGCTCCTTTCATCAACCTCCGTCTGAGCGGCCAGGGAGAGGTTTGAGTTGACGCGAGGAAAAGTTCTGCTGATTGGCCTGGCTGTTCTGCTGATTGGTGGCCTCGGCCAGGTGGGTTTTCAAGCCGCTGGTTTTGAAGGCTTCTCCGCCGGCATCGCCGCTCAGACCCTGCTGGTGCTGATCGTTGTGATTTGGACTGGGTCCTATCTCTTCCGAGTTGTCACCGGCAAGATGACCTACATGGAGCAGCGTCGTCGCTACCGCGGGGTGTACGACGAGATTGCCGCTGATGACATCCAAGCGCGCTTTGATGCCCTTCCTGTAGAGGAGCAGCAGGCCTTGCTGCGTCGGATTGGTGTTGAGGGAGACGACCCCACCTCTGCCGACCCATAGGCTTGGCAAGTGTTGTGCAGGTTGAGCCTTCCAGATGTCGAGTCAGCAGTCATCGTCCATAGCGCTGCGTTTTGAACAACTGAAGCGAGAAGGTCGCATGGCCCTCATGCCATTTCTGATGGCCGGTGATCCTGATTTATCCGTCACCGCGGAGGTGTTGCTCAGCCTCCAAGCCGCAGGTGCCGACATGGTGGAGCTTGGGATGCCCTACAGCGATCCGCTGGCGGATGGACCTGTGATCCAAGCTGCTGCTGCACGAGCATTAGCGGCTGGTACGACACCGAAAAAAGTTTTGGAGATGTTGTCGTCCCTCCGAGGTCAGCTGTCGATCCCCGTGATTTTGTTCACTTATTCCAATCCCCTTCTCAACGTGGGGATGGAGCGTTTTTGCGAGCAAGCAGCAGAAGCCGGCGCCTCCGGGTTAGTGGTTCCGGATCTTCCTTTGGAGGAAGCTGAACGGTTGTCTCCGATTGCGGAGCGGGAAGGGCTGGACCTTGTCCTTTTAGTGGCACCGACCACCCCAACAGAGCGGATGGGGCGGATCGCTCAAAGCAGTCGGGGATTCACCTATTTAGTCAGTGTGACTGGGGTGACTGGGGAACGCAGCACGATGGAGACTCGTGTCGAGGGGTTGGTTCAAGCTCTGAAGCAATCATCCCCTGTACCCGTTGCCGTCGGATTTGGGATTTCCGGAGTCGATCAGGTACGACAGGTGCGCAGTTGGGGTGCTGATGGAGCGATTGTGGGAAGTGCTTTGGTGAAACGAATGGCGTCCGCATCATTGGGTTCTGTGGCGGCGGAAGCAGGATTGTTTTGCTCTGAACTCCGCAAGGCGGCAGATTAAAAGCGATTGAACGACATTCGCTTGGGGTCAATCGTCATCGTCTTCACTTCCACCAACCGGAACCAAACGAATTTGTTGGCGGCCAAGCTTGATTTCGAATTCGTCACCAACTTTCAGGTCGAGCAGGGCTGAATAGGCTTTGCCGATTAATAAGTTGCCATTGCCTTGAACCGTGGCGACATAGCTCAATTTTCGACCTGACTTACCATCTCCAGCGAAGCCATTCATGCCAAGTTTGACACCTTTAGCTTCTAAAAGCGCTTCATAGAACGAGGTGAAATTCAGCCTCTCTTCGCCGTTCTTTTTGGTGCTTACATAGCCACAAGATCGGACAAGATCAGCCTTGCTGATGTCACCCAATTCTTTGACTTTGTTAAGCAGGTCACTCCCGGTGAGCATGGGTTGTCAATGAGTCCATGTGTTCAAGATAGCGATGACATTGCTCCATATGCCATTCTTATTTCAGAAGATCTTGGGATCATCAATTTGTTATGGCACGTTTTGTTCTTTGGGGTACATATTGTTCAAATGCCCTTGAAAAGCGCACCCCATATCGTGAAGAGCACTTATCACGTTTGAAATCCCTTAAGCAGGATGGAATCCTGATCACGTTGGGGCCAACAGAAGGGAGCACCCATGTGTTCGGGATTTTTGAAGCCGAAACTCTCAGCGTTGTGCAGCAGCTTGTGGCTGAAGATGTGTACTGGAGGGAAGGGATCTGGACGGCTGTAAACGTTTACCCCTGGATCCAAGCATTTTGAGCCTGCTCCCAAATCCATTCCGCAACGAGTTGATCCCCACCAGGACCAAGAACATCGCCGTAGCCGCTCATCTGGCCGACGCCTTCCCTAGCAATTTGAGCGATTGCGTCCACTGACGCAATCCCTTGACGCTCTAATGCCTTCAGCTTGAGTGTTTTGCCTCGACGAATGATGTTGCCGCCATTGATATGGCAAGCAGCACAATGCTGCTGAAAAAGTGCTGCTCCTTCGCTCGATGCTGCAGCCTGTCCGAGCCCTGGCGCCATCAGCAGCATCAATAGAGCGGTCAACACTCCTTGGATCAACCTTTTCACGCCGTTTCACTCCGCTAAAAGACAGTTTGCTGTGGTGCTTGGTCGGTTGTCAGGATGAGAACAACAAGCGATGGGATCAGAAATGGCAGAGCATGATCTGATCCGTTTTCTGGACAAGGTTGGACAGTTGCAGGCGCTGGTGAAAAGCCTTGATGCCGATCCAGAGCGACGTGATCAGTTGGCAGCCTGTTCCTCCCACAATCAAGTTGTGGCTATTGCCAAAGGCTGGGGTTTTGATATTGGTCGACGTTGGGGAGAGTCGGCCTCAGGGACTCACCAGGTCGATAACTTATTTCAAATAAAATGCCCCCCACCGGGGGAAGAAACCTCACGCGAGTTGGCGTCAGGTCAGGGATGGCACCTCAAAGTGATCTGCTCCAACGCATTTGGTTCACCCGAGCAGTCGTGGATGGATCAATCAGAGATGGAATGGGGCCTGGTGTTACGGGGTAGTGCTCAGCTGCGGTTTCAGGGAGATGAGGGAATGATGGACCTAAGCCCAGGCGACCATTTCTTCATTCCGCCGCATCGGCTCCATCGGGTTGAACGAAGCGATCCGGATCCTGGAACGCTTTGGCTGGCGTTGTATTGGCACGCTTAACCAGCCAATACGCGGCCGCCAATGCTGCGACAGCGATTCCCAGGCCAACCAGTAACTGCGGCTTGTCTTCTGCCCCCGAGGGCAGCACGATCACTTTTCGAGCAACTGCAGTGAGAGCTGTGACGAGAACGAGCTCAATTTGAACGACGTGTCGTCGTAAGTAGCTCGTGATGTTTTGAAGAACTTCAAGGGCGATGAGAACGGTGAGTAAGTCCCCAAGCACCTTGATTAAGTCGTCACCGAGCCAAGTCGCTTCCGAACCCGTTAGCAACTTGGAGCCAAGTGATAGCACCAGTTTCAGCAACGCTGAAATAATCACAACCCCGGTGATCAGGGCGAGAATCCTGGCCACGAGTCGTTCGCCGGTGTCGACCCAGCTCAAAAAAGACTGTCGTCCGCCGCGAGTGGGCTTTTGAAAAGAGCTCAATCGTTGAAGGGGTTGTAGTAAGGACGCGCCGGCGTGCTGCTGGCTGGATTGGTGATTTTGGTGTCACAGCTGATGGATCCATCGCTGCCTTCCACGCAATTGGTCGGAACAACGGTGCTTGCCTTGCCAGCATTGACACCTGGGCCTTTCAACCAGCCTTCCGTTTGGGCAAGAACCGAAGTGGTTCCACCAAAGAGAGAGGCCAGTAGGAGCAAGCCAGCGCTAGCAACGTTGATCGGATTCATTGAATCAATGTCGAGGCCTCCAGTGTGCCGTTGATGGTGGTTACTCGGAACAATCTTCGCGAATTTCCTGCAAAAGCAGATCTAATTGACCAAATGGATCAGAAACACTCTTTGCTGCATTGGCATCGAGCGGACGCTCTTCACCGTGCCACTCGTTTTCCACTTGGCAAAGCCGAGTCGCAAGCCCTTGGATCCCTTGGGCTTTGTAGTCCCGCTCCAGCACCTCCAAGATTGAAGGCAGGCGTGTGGAGGCAGCACGAAGACTGCGTCGCAGGTCTGCTTGTGTTCTGCCCTGGCTTTTCAACCAATCCTTCAGCAGCTGCGTGAGGTCGTTTTCAAAATCAGGAGACCATCCAGACATCGATTAACAGGCTGATTAGCGCGAGGGAGGGAACCAGTGGTCGAGTCTGCGTTGAGCGCGACTGCGAATCTCTGGATTTACATGATGACTCCAAAGGCCAAGCAAGGCCGTGAGAGCCGCTAAATCATCGCTGAGTCCTGCTACGGGTAGAAAATCTGGGATGAGATCAGCGGGAAATAAGAGGTAAGTCAGTGCCGCAAGCATTGTGAGCCGCACTTGGACGGGGGTTTGATGGTCCAGCAGGAGTTCAAGGCCTTCCACGGCGGGGATCGCCAGTTGTCGACCACCGCGGCGCAGAAGATTCTTGAAGACCCCTTCATCAATCACTTCTCGTTCGAGCACGTCGGCTTCAATCACCGGCTCATCGAAGGGTCCGCTTGTATTTGTGGGAAAAAATGGCACTTGAAGCATGCACCCCCCAACGTTTCATCAGAGTGTGGATTCGACTAAGCCGCTCTGAATCCCTGTCTTGCGCAGTTTGCGAAGTGCCCTCTGCACAACTTGACGGCAGTATTCCCGCGAGCAGTTCATGTGGCGAGCGACCTCTGCCAACGTCCGCCATTCATTGGTGCCGTCGAGTCCGAAGCGGAGTGTCACCACTTTGTGCTCCTTCGGTGTGAGGTTGGCTTTGCTGAGGAGGGCCCAAACGGATGCCGAACGCTCAGCAATTTCGGCCCGCTCCATGGGGGGGATCTCGTCGCTGGGCAAGATATCCACGAGTTCTGAGGGGTCCGACTTTGACTTCACGATTCCTTGAAGACTGACGGTGACACTGCGTAATTCACAGGCCAGTAGATCTTCCACTTCGGTTAGGGGAACATTCATAAATTCAGCCAACTGTTCCCCCGTCGCGGTAAGCCCATTGCGTTGCATGATCCGTGCCTTCGCTGCCCTGAGCTTTGTCAATTTTTCGTTCACATTGACGGGGATTCGGATTGTTCGACTTTGTGTCGATAGGGCACGATTAAGCCCTTGCCGTATCCACCAATAGGCGTACGTCGAAAAACGGTGTCCTCGAGTGGGGTCATACTTTTCTACGGCCCGTGTGAGTCCAAGTGTGCCTTCCTGAATGAGATCTAGAAGGTCAAGACCCTTGCCCTGGTAACGCTTTGCTAAATTCACCACCAATCGAAGATTGGCAGTAATCATTTGATTTTTTGCTCGTTCTCCACGACGAATAACAAATCGTTGATTGTCGTTATATTCGCAGGATGGTCCCGTTCCCCCCGCAATTAGACAGGGCTCGGTTATTGCAACCATTGCTTGTACTTTTCTCCCTAACATCAGTTCTTGCTCGGGAGTTAGCAGCTGATGCCGACCAATTTCACCGAGGAAGGCACTGAGGGAGCTCGACATCATGACTTCATCGCTTTAATGAAGCTAGAACCAAAGTGTATTGATTTAACGGGTGTAATAAAGAGTACCGAATTAATGTTTTGCGTAATATTCAATGGTTTCTTCCTATTGATAAAGCCAATCTTTTGATCCACAAGTTTTGCGGGCAGCTATCGTCGCGCTTCCTTTCGGTTTCGTGTGATGCACCTGGCGGTCGCCCTCACCACCGACGTCGCCAAGAGCGCCGGCGTTGCGTACGTTCACTACCTCAGCTTCATGTTGTGCTTCGCCGCGTTGGTGGTGGAGCGTCGCTTGATCAAAGCCAATCCAGATCGTCGAGAAGCCACCGCGATGGTGATTACCGACATTGTTTATGGCATCGCTGCTTTGGCCCTGCTGGTGAGCGGCATTCTCCGGGTCATTCACTTCGGCCAAGGAACTGAGTTTTATACCCAAAACCCCTTGTTCTGGTGGAAGGTTGGCCTGTACCTCTCAGTCGGAGGGTTGTCTCTCTACCCAACGGTGACCTACATCCTGTGGGCAATTCCCTTGAGGAAGGGGGAGCTGCCCAAGGTGAGCGAAGCATTAGCCACTCGCCTCGGCTGGATCATCAATATTGAGTTGGTCGGTTTTGCCAGCATTCCCTTCCTGGCAACCTTGATGGCCCGTGGAGTGGGCTTGCCAGCGGGTTGATGCCGCTTGATCCATGCCCGCCCGTTGAAGCGATGCAAGTGTTGGAGGTGAGCTTGGACCGCTCATCTGCGACATCGGCTCCTGGATACGGCTCTGTCCTGGCCACAACGTCCTTGGGTCCACCAGTGCTTCAGCGCTGGTGTGTGTGGCTCGAGCCCGCTGATCATCAGCCACCCGATCGATGGGAACAGCGTTGGACCCTTGCCCTTGAATCGGCCCTTTCTGTTTGGGAGGAGGTGTTGCCAATCACTCGGGTGAAGTCGCCGGCCCAAGCTCATATTCAAATCTTCCAGCAACGCCCTCCGCGCCGGCGCATTGGCTCCAAATGGCGAGCCAGTAATGGCCGGAGTCGTCTTCAGGTCGTAGAGGTTCAGCGTCGGGGTCAGTGGCGACTCGAACCTCACGTGGATGTGTTGGTCTCTCCAGAGTTGAGAGCCTCAGGGATAGAAGCCACCGCTGTTCATGAACTTGGTCACGCCTTTGGGATATGGGGTCATAGCCCGCAACCTGATGATGTGATGGCAGTTCACCAGAATCAAACACCTGTGTTGAATCTCAGCGAGCGCGATCAAGTTACGTTGAATTGGTTGTATCAAAAGGCAACTAATTTCGGCCAATTAATTCAAACAAGCCCGAAATAAGTGTTTTAAAAACACCACTGCATTTTCTATCTTCAAAACAGTTTGCTTCTGCAGGATTCCGTTGGAGTCGGCATCCTTTATTGAGATGGTTTTAAGTGATGGCTGCTGGTCGTGCTCTGGCTATGACGGCTTTGGTCGTGGGCCTATCTGGCTGTGGCCTGCTCTCAGGGGACGATGGAACGAGCAAGGCGATGGATCAAACCGATGCAATTCGGATTGTTCTCAATGCTGACCAACCTGATTTGAGCAAAGGTGTGCTCTACGACGCCCAGGCCCCCCTCCATTTCAACGTCGGCTTTGGTCGCCATGGCATCGCATGTGCCGGGAGCACATTTCAGGAAGGAATCACGCCGCTGGGGACGTTCAAGGTGAATGCGATTCTCAGCTCCACCAAGTTTGAGATGGATCCATCGCTGGTGACGAAGTCTGGAAAAAGTGAGGTCGAGTTACGCCAAAACTTGTTCCGCGATATGAATGCCATTGATTTCAAAGGTGATGGTGAAACCGGTGAGTACGGCGCGGGCTACATCAGCCTTGCGCCCGTAGAGAACACCGACCAACCGTTTCGTTTCAACACTTACGACGGAAAGTTTCGCTGGTACAGCTTTGCTATCCATGGCACCAACGACGACAGTCGTGTTGGGAAGGCGGTGACCGGTGGCTGTATCAATGTGAATCAAGCCGCTCTGAAAACGCTTCTGAATACGGTGGAGCTTGGCGACGAGGTGGTGATTAGCTCGGATTCTCCTTGCCTGAGTTAAGGGCGCCGAGGCGCACCGCGACGTGCAGCCAACACTTTCTGCACGTCGCGCCACGGCACACCGTGATGGGCCATGGCGACCTGCAAATGAAAAATGATGTCAGCGGCTTCGCCAGCAATCTCTTCGGCGTTGTCGTCTTTGCAGGCCATGACGAACTCGGCGCTTTCTTCGCCGACTTTTTTGAGAATTCGGTTGTCACCGCCTTCAAGCAGTTTGTTGGTGTAACTGCCTGCTTCCGGATGGTGTTGGCGATCCTCAATCGTCCTGAACAATTCGGTGCAGGCATCGCCCGGCGGGGGTAAGGCCTGCGTCCCACCGTTGCTGCGTTGATCCGTTTCCTCATAGAAACAGCTGCGAGCACCGGTATGGCAAGCAATGTCTCCGGTCTGCTCAATCGTGAGCAGCAAAACGTCGGCATCGCAGTCGTAGCGCAGACCCCGCAAGGTTTGGGTATGGCCGCTGGTGGCACCCTTGTGCCAAAGCTCCTGGCGGGATCGGCTCCAGTAATGCACTTCACCGGTCTGGAGAGTGTGTTCGATCGCGTCTTGATTCATCCACGCCACCATCAGTACCGCTCCATCGAGCCAATCCTGAGCAATGGCTGGAATTAACCCGGCTTCGTTAAAACGGAGTTGATTGATGAATGCTGGACTGAGGGGCTGCATCAGATTTCAGACTTGCAAGCGAAGCCCTGATCCTCCCGCAGCGTTCATCCCATTGCCTCCCCCCTCCGTGTTGTGACCATTCCCCCCACTCCCTTCAGCTGCAGCAAGTTGTTCGAGGGTTACTCCTGTTGCCATCGCCAGTGGTCCCACGAGGGGCATTGCCGTTTTGTGCACGGCTACAGCCGTAGCTTCACGCTTTGGTTTGGAGCCCAAGAGCTTGATCGTTGCGGATTTGTTGTGGATTTTTCCAGTCTTCGGCCGTTTGAACAACGCTTGCGGGGGCAATTTGATCACACGTTTCTTGCCAATGCCGATGATCCGTTGCTCACTGAATGGCGTCGTTTGGATGAACTTGGTGCCCTCGATCTGCGGGTGATGGAGAACGTAGGGATGGAGAACACCGCTGTGTTGGTGTGGGAGTGGGCTAATGAACTGCTCCAGCAGAGGGATCGCGGGCGCACCTGTTGTTGGGCTGTTGAGGCGCGTGAAAACCGTCGCAACGCTGCCACCTATACCAAGGTGCCCGACTGGTTCTGAGCCCTGTTTCTGCAAGGGCGTTGATGTTTCATCGGAACGCCAACGCGTTGGAGGCAACTTCCAAGGAGATGACATCTCCTTCGCTGTATTGACCCGCCAAAATTGCCTTGGCGATTGGTGTTTCAAGTTCGCGCTGAATCGCTCGCTTCAAAGGACGGGCGCCATAAACCGGATCGTATCCGGCATTGGCGAGCCAGTCGGAGGCCTCTGGACTGAGTTGCAGATCCAACTTGCGTGCTTCAAGCCTTTGTTGAAGCCTTGCGACTTGCAGGGTCACGATCTGCTTGAGCTCGTCCTTTCTGAGGCTATGGAAGATGATCTGATCGTCGAGTCGATTGAGGAATTCCGGTCGGAAGTGGGCTTTTAACGCCTCATTGACCCGGGCTTCCATGGCTTGGTGTTGATCCGGATCACCCGCCAATTCAAGGATGGATTGGCTGCCGATGTTGCTGGTCAGGATCAGCACGGTGTTGGTGAAATCCACCGTTCGCCCCTGGCCGTCGGTGACGCGTCCGTCATCGAGGATCTGCAGCATCACATTGAAAACATCGGGGTGGGCTTTCTCCACCTCGTCGAACAGGATGACGGCATAGGGCCGACGACGAACAGCCTCCGTTAGCTGGCCACCGGCCTCGTAGCCCACGTAGCCAGGGGGTGCGCCAATCAAGCGGCTCACCGTGTGCTTCTCCATGTATTCCGACATGTCGATGCGCACCATGGCGTCATCGCTATCGAATAGACGGTTGGCGAGGGCCTTCGAGAGCTCGGTCTTGCCGACGCCCGTGGGGCCAAGAAACAGAAAGCTGGCAATTGGCCTGTTGGGATCGCTTAGCCCAGCCCTGGATCGCTGAATGGCGTCGGCAACAGCCGTAACGGCTTGGTCTTGGCCAATGACCCGTTGATGCAGGTCGGTTTCGAGTTGGAGCAGTTTCTCCATTTCACTTTGAACGAGTCGTGCCACGGGAATGCCGGTCCATTTGGCAATCACCTCGGCGATGTCGTCTTCGGTGACTTCTTCTCGCAGCAAGGTTTTATCGGACCCGTCTTCGGCGGCCAGTTCGACTTCTTTCTCCTGCAACTTGCTTTGCAGCGTGGCCAGTGTGCCGTACTCCAACTCAGCTGCTTTGTTGAGGTCGTAACTGCGTTTGGCTTGGTCCACTTGAAGTTGGACACGTTCCATCTCCTCCTTCAGTGAAGAGATCTCGTCAATCGCTCCTTTTTCCTGTTGCCACTGGGCGTTCAGGTTGCTTTGCTGTTCACTCAGTTCCGACAACTCCCGTTCAATGCGTTGCAGCCGTTCTTGGCTGGCACTGTCTGACTCGCGGCCAAGTGAGAGTTTCTCCATCTCAAGCTGAAGAATTTTGCGATCGATTTCGTCGATCTGCTCCGGTTTGGAGGTGATTTCCATCTTGAGGCGAGCGGCTGATTCGTCCACTAAGTCGATGGCCTTGTCGGGGAGGAATCGATCGGCGATGTAGCGACTGCTCAGCACTGCAGCTGCGACTAGTGCGCTGTCGGCAATGCGCACACCATGGTGCACTTCGTATCGCTCTTTTAAACCTCGCAAAATTGAAATGCTGTCTTCCACCGTCGGTTGATCCACCAGCACCTGCTGAAAGCGGCGTTCGAGGGCAGGATCCTTTTCGATGTGTTGGCGATGTTCATCCAGGGTTGTGGCACCGATGCAACGCAATTCACCTCGGGCCAGCATTGGCTTGAGCAAATTGCTCGCGTCCATGGCACCACCAGTGGCACCCGCACCAACCACGGTGTGGATTTCGTCGATAAACAGCACGATTTGACCATCCGACGCCGTCACCTCTTTCAAGACGGCTTTCAGGCGCTCTTCAAATTCCCCGCGGTACTTGGCCCCTGCAATAAGGGAGCCCATATCGAGGGCAATTAGCTGTCGGTTCTGGAGTGCTTGGGGTACATCACCATTAACGATGCGCTGGGCTAACCCTTCAACGATGGCCGTTTTGCCGACGCCGGGCTCGCCAATTAAGACAGGATTGTTTTTCGTCCGGCGACTAAGAATTTGAATGGTGCGACGAATTTCTTCGTCGCGCCCGATGACGGGATCGAGCTGACCTTCTTTGGCTGCGGCGGTGAGATCGCGTCCATATTTTTCCAGTGATTCATAGGTTCCTTCTGGGTTTTGATCACTCACCGTTTGATTTCCGCGCACCGCTGTGATGGCCTCTCGTAATTGGTTGATCGTGATGCCGGCTTGGCTAATCAGCTGCCGACCGCAGCGATCATCGCTAGCCAGGGCCAGCATGAGGTGCTCGATCGAGATGTAGCTGTCGCCAAAGCTGTTGCGTTCGTCTTCAGCCCGATCCAGCGTTGCATTAAATCCCCGCCCGAGAAACACCGATTCTGGCGGTGAGCCCATGTTGGGTTGACGCTTTAGGTGCGCTTCAACGGCGGTTTGGATGGTGGCTGGATCAACGCCGCATTTCTTCAAAATCCTTGCAGCTAGACCATTTTGCTGAAGCAATGCCAACAAAAGGTGTTCGGTTTCTAATTGCTGGTGTCGGGATGTCTGTGCGATCTGTTGAGCAGACACAATCGCCGACCAGCCCTTTTCGGTGAATTGTTCAGCAGTGGGTTGCATATCAAGGTCTTAAAGCTGGATCAACCGTATGGGGGGTGTTCAGAACAGGAGGGCGGCAAACCGAAGCGTGCTGTTGGGGGTCTACGACGAAGGCCGTGAAACCCGATCTTCTTTTTAGAGTTCCCCGACCAGTGGTGTTGTTATGCCAGAACAAGAGCTCGTTGATGCCTTGGTTCGTCAAGGATTAGCGCTTTCCACGACTGCCGGGGGCGAGCTTGAGCGCAGTTGCTGGATGGTGGTTCATGAGCATCACCACGGCGTACGACCCTCTGAATACGACATCCGGGAGATTGATGAGGAGCTCTACTTAGCGGTGCTGGATGCAGCGCGTCAGCACAGCTAGCTGAAGCCCTGGGCTTTCGCCTGGGGTCTTAAGTCACGCAGCTGACCGTCGAGGAGGGCCATGCGTTCAGCTTCTGCCCCCACATGAGGAGCGATTGAGACACCTGCCTTTGTCATGGCTAAATACGCTGTTGTCTCGTCTTGCGACCCCGTTGCACTCTGCAAGTACCGCTCCACTGCAACGCTCGCCGTCTCGTCTGGTGCGAAGTAAATGGTTCCCGGTCCCCGGCGAATCGTTGTCAGGCCTTGTTTGCGTCTGCGCTGCTGAACTCCTGCCCAAAGTTTCCCCTGGCTTTGGGTCATGTAATCGTTCAAGTTGCCAAGATCCGTGTCCTCCACCAGGGCCATGCTGGTGCCGTCTACAAAATCACTCAACAGGGTGATCACAGCCATTAAGTCTTTGGCGGCTGAAAGGATGAGTTGATACGACTCACTTCAAACCATTGGGTCATCGCGCTATCGCGACTGTCTTGGTTGAGATCGCATTGATTCACCGAAAAGCCCAGTTGGTTCGCAAGGGCGATGAGTTCATCATCACTGCGACAGGACGATGCAGCGTTCCTCACCTTCTGGCTGTGCTCGACGGCATGGAGGAAATCAGATACAGCTTCTCGGCTCATCGACTTACCAACCCATTTCTGCCTGCTGTTCGACGTAGGTCGCTACAGCAACGATTTCTGATTCGCTTAGTTTTCCGGCGTAGGAAGGCATGGCATTTTTGCCATCCTCAATTTGATGCTCAATCGCTTCGAGAGGATCCTGGGGATACTCAGTTAGGTGCGCATTGAGATCACGAATATTGAGGGTGCGGCTCGCTCGAATCACATTGCCACCTCCCATGTGGCATGCCGCACAATTTTGACTAAAAATCTGCTCACCCTGCTCAAGGGGACTATCAAAGGCCAGCACAGATTTCGGTGTAGTCATTGGACCGATGAGGGTCAATAACAACAGGATTAATCCGGCGATGCGAGCCATTGAAGAGCCATCGGTACCCAAGCCTATTCAGCTCCAAGCTCAAACGAAAGATCCCCGAACCGTGAATGAAACAAACACGATTCGGGGATTGTTATTTGTTGATTTCAACAGGTGAGCGTTAGCTCATCACTCAACGATCACCTTGCCAACCATGCCGGCACCACGGTGGGGCTCGCAGTAGTAGTCGTATGTTCCGGCTTCGGAGAAGGTTTCCTCCCAGGATTCGCCGGGATTGAAGGCGAGATCAGAGTGGCTGAGCTCGTCATGGCCTTCGAACACAGCGTTGTGAGGAGCCAATTTGTTGTTCACAAACTTGACGGTGTCGCCAGCGCTAATCGTGACGGAGCTGGGCTCGAAAGCGAGCATTCCGGCATCGGTACCGAGCTTCACTTCGACGGTTGCTGCCTGAGCAGAACCGACGTTGAGGCCGATCAACATCAGGAGTGCACAGCATGCTGCTGCAAAGGAACGAATCACAGACCGCATTGGATTTATTTGAATCCACCGACTTTACGACTCCTTCTCGGTTTCCCGCGATTCGGAAGCCCTGAATCGATAAGAACTGTTTCCAGGTTTGGAGCATGACTCGTGCCACCGAATCGCTCCGGAGTGCTCGCTGGGGAGTGAATGAAGTGTCGTTGACGGATGCTGAACCGATCCCAATCGTTGATTTCAATCGGAAGGATTCGAATTAGGGCTTGGATGAGCCATGGCCACATCGGAACACCAGGGGTGCGACGCACTCCGCGCCAGCGGCAGAGAGTGTCCACGGTTTGATCCACCGAAATCGCTCGCTGACCCATGACGATGCGCCGAAGACGTCCTTGCCCAGGCTCCTTGTTGGGTTCATGGGGACCTAGTGCAAATTGCCCACAGATCCGTGCGATGTCCTCGGCATGGATGAAGTGGAAACTTGCGTCGGCCCGAAGCCATCGAGCTAACCACAGCCACCGACTGGCTTCTGCTAGGCCTTCCGTGAGGTAGCTGGTCGGGAACACACTGGTTCCATCGACTCTGCCGCCGAAGACCAACGTCGGAAAAACAGCGATGATCCGGTCAGCCAATTGATGCGTCTCAAGATCTTGGAGGCAGCGGGCCTTGGTTTGGATGTATTCGGTGCCGTAGGCCAAGGCCTCTGGGAGCGGGTTGAGGTCGCGATCGAGAATGCTGGCCGTGGAGAAATAAATGATCTGTTCCACAACCTGCGGGTTGAGTAACGCGAGCAATCGCTTCACCGCAACAACATTCACCTGTTCGGCTCGGACTGGATCCCCCCAAGCTGTCGCGGTGTGAATAACCCTGTTGACCGATGCCAAGTCGTCTGCAAAGCGATCCGTATCGCGTAGATCTCCGATGAGCAAACGAACGCGGGGGTGATCTGCGGAAACAGCTGTGAGTTTCGTTGGATCGCGCAGCCACAGCAGAAGGTCTGCATCGGAATTCTCGAGGAGCCAGCGGGAAACGTATTGACCAACGCATCCGCTAGCGCCTGTAATCAGGATCCGGTTCAAGCGAGGGTCCCAATCCGGTCCATCACGCTTTTGCCAGAACGGAAGAACGCCGCCCCATTCTCCTCAGGGGTGCCAGGAAGAATGCCGTGGCCGAGATTCAAAATGTGGCGGCGACCGCGGGCTTTTCGAACGGTGTCATCGATGCGGGCTTGGATCGCATCGGGTGTTCCAAATAACAATCCTGGATCCACATTTCCCTGCACACCGATGTGCTCAGGAAGGCGGGCGCAGGCCTCCGCCATATCCACCGTCCAGTCGAGCGAAATAATGTCAACTCCAGTGCGTGCCATGCGTTCAAGTACCCCGGCACTTCCAGAGATGTACAAAACAAAGGGGGTGTCTGGGTGGGTTTGCTTCACCAGATCAACCACCTTTTTCTGGTAGGGAGCGGCAAAGGTGTCGTAATCCGCCGGGCTGAGTTGACCCGCCCAGGAATCGAACATCTGAACCACTTGTGCACCGGAATCGATTTGATATCGCAGGTAGTTGGCGATGGATTCAGCGAAATGATTCAGCAGCGTGTGCAGCAGTTCCGGCTCACGGAACGCCATGGCCTTAATCACGGCGTAATTTTTGCTGCTTTTCCCTTCCACCACATAGGCGGCCAGGGTCCATGGAGCACCAACAAAACCCAACACAGCGGCCTGATTGCCGACGGTTTTGCGAAGGCGACCCAACACTTCACCGACAAAAGGCATCGATTCGGCGGGGTTCAGGGGACGCAAGGCTTTCACCTGCTCCATCGACCGAATTGGATCGCCAATTTGCGGTCCTTTGCTCTCAATGATGTCGAAGTCGATTCCCATTCCTGGGAGCGGGGTCAGGATGTCGGAGAACAGGATGACTCCGTCGGGCTGGAATGCCTCGAACGGCTGCATCGAGATCTCGTAGGAGAGATCTGGGTTCTCTGAACGCTCGCGGAAACTGGGGTATTTATCGCGGAGATCTCGATAGATCTTCATGTAACGACCGGCTTGTCGCATCATCCACACGGGGGGACGCTCTACCGATTCACCGCGTGCAGCGCGCAGTAGGAGTGGCAGGGTGTCGCTCATCTAGCCGGTTCAATTAAGCCGGAAACCTACCTGAAGCAATGCGATTGCTAGGGGGTTTCCGGCTAACTGTCACCGGCTTCGTCACATGGCAGTTGTGTTTGAGCCCGAGGCCCGGCGAATGCCTTAGTCGGATGGCGCGGAGGATTCGATCAGCGTGCGCTTTGGATCGTGCTGAAACACCACCAAGCTCAGTGGTGGCAGGCAGAGATCCAAGGAGTGCTCATAGCCGTGAATGCCGCAAGCGTCTGTGGGCTTGCCACCCATGTTCCCGAGGTTGCTGCCGCCGTATTTGGCAGCATCGGTATTGAAGATCTCTTCGTAGAAGCCCTCAAGCGGAACGCCGACGCGGTAGTTGGCATGGCTCTGTGGTGTGAAGTTGGCCACCACAACAAGCCAGGTTCCACTGGCGCTATCGCGTCTCATGAAGCTGATCACGGAGTGGCGATTGTCGTTGCAATCAATCCACTGGAAACCAAACTGATCAAAATCATCGCGCCATAGGGCTGGTTGGGCCTTGTA
>Ga0209251_1001689_pt1 | contig 16325 bp, 16 predicted proteins | sample SaaInlV_100m_DNA_6_FD_184665 | JGI IMG/M metagenome (GOLD analysis project Ga0209251, IMG submission 184665) | Marine microbial communities from expanding oxygen minimum zones in the Saanich Inlet - Saanich Inlet SI073_LV_10m_DNA (SPAdes) (version 2) | ecosystem: Environmental > Aquatic > Marine... | reverse complement strand
AGTATGGCATTCAGCAGAAGATCACCGCAGAGAATGGTGACATCTATGAGTGGTCGGGCAACAACTATATACGCACCTATGTGGCAGAACGCATGGGCGTGGAAGATGTGGCTAAAGCAGCAATCGTTGCCACAGTAGCGGGTGGCCTTGGTGCTGGCTTTGCTCCTATGGTCTCTGGGGGCTTAGGGATAACAGGAGGCTTCGGAACAGGAGCGGTGCAGGGCGGGTTAGGTGCCCTTGCAGGAGGTGCATTACAGGGTGACATAGACCCTAGATCCATAGCGGTCGGTGCTCTGATGGGTGGGCTTAACCCCGGCGGTATGCTCTCTAACAAAATGGGACTTAACCCTAAAAGCTTTGCGGGTGGCTTTGTTGGTGGAGGCACGAACAGCCTTGTCGGTGGAGCGCTTCAGACTGGAGGCATTGACGCGAAAGGTGCCTTGCTAGCAGGGCTTCAAGCTGGCGGCATTAACTCTATTACGAATGCTTGGGATGCCATACAGAACAACACGCCCGAAGCACTGATGGCTGCTGAAGCTGCTCAACACAAAGCAACCTACCGGAAAAATCATGGAAGTTATGAAGGGTACGTTCCTTTAACAGAGAGCCAGCTATATCAAATAGCCATGTCCAACCCAATGGTTAATAAGACTAACTTTGGTTCGTTAATTGGTGAGGGTGGTCTTATATCAGCAATACCTGAGATGGATATATCGGGGCTTGCAGGATTTAAGGACAGCATTTTTGGTCACGCTAACGGGGTAGAGCTCTTCCAAGACGCTCAAGGTAACTACATAACGAATGCAGAACTCATGGAGAAGGGTTACGACCCGGCAAGTATTTATAGCGTTAGTCGTGAAGGGGGTAATGTAGATGGATATACCTACGTAAATAGAGTAGACAACACTAACCCTGATGGTCTCTTTAGCCAGTTTACTGAGTGGGCTGGAGACACAAGGGTTGGCAATACGATTGGTACAGCTTTGGATGTAGCAGCTTCAGCGCAATTCAAAAACAAGTACGGATTCCTACCTCAAGATAACCCCGGACTTGCACAGCAAATCGCAGCGTACGGTAGTCTCACAGAGAACTATTCGTGGGCAGACAATCCTCGCGGTGATTCGGAGATGTTTGGAAGTACATTCTGGCAACCCGGCGAGTTCTCCAAGGGCTTATTAACGTATCAAACTAACGCCACTCAAGATGACGAGGGCAATATCGTTGGCGGTACTCAAAGTGCTATCCAAGTATCTCAGGAAACAATAGATCAGATTAATGAAATGGGTGAGGCGCAGCGAGAAGAGATCCTTAATAGCCCCTTCATCATTAACTATCAGCAGCAGCAACAAGACCAAATACAGGTTGATCCTGCTACCGGAGCTATTGACGAGAACACGGTGCTTCCCGGTGCTGAAAATAATCCGTTTATGGATCAGCTTATTGCGGCACTGCAAGGCGGAGCAACCGGAGAAACAACAGAAGATAATGTAACGGGTGAAGTAACAGGTGAAGTAACAGATAACCCACCTGCCAATACAGACGTTCAGGTAGGCAATTCGGATTATCGGAATCAGCAGATCACCGAAATGCTCGGTCAAACAATAGACTCGCTGCCAGACAATACCGATCAAGTTGTTCCATACAGCGATCGTGATGCTTTACCAGAGATGAGTGCAGAGTTGTTAGCGGCTGCAATGCTGCTGGCTGGCGGTGGTAGCAGTAATGGCAGCAATGGATTGCTTTCGCTAGAAGATGACGGTAGCGACAACCCTTACTGGACACCCCTTGACGGTTACTCAACGGTCTCAAGATGGAGAAAGTCTCGAGATCGAGTCTATGACAATATTGATGGATTGCTAACGGCGACAGGTAAATCACCTGAGTACGCCATGTCTAAAAAGCAGATGACAGAAGAAGGACTACTATCGTGAACCATTTAGATATGTGCAATGAAGTGCTTATCCGTATGCGAGAGGATGAGATAGATGACGTTCTCGATAAAGACAACGAACCACAACAGAAGCTTATCGTTAAGTTTGTGGAAGATGCCTATATCTTTGTGCAGAAATCGCATACATGGAACAACAGTCGCAGAATATGGGCTATAGATCTTGAGCCCGGACAGAACATTTACTGGTTAGGCATTAAGACAGATCAAGCGCAGCTTTACTCATTGCGATATGGGCATAGTGAGCAGCAGTTGATTGAGGTTAATCAGCGTGAAATCGCAAGGAAGGTCTACAAAGAAGGCAGACCTGCTTACTACGCACCTTCGCAGATAAGCGGAGATGACTTAGCGATTCAAGTATACCCCGCACCTGACGATAGCTTTCATTTCAAGGGGCCAGCCGGGTCACTGTATAGCGTACACGAGTACAAGCTTGCCGAGTATGGCGGGGGACGCTTTGATTTTGCAGACATGTACAACAATGGCGATCTGTATACCGAAGCACTCTATAACGGCAATGGCTCATACGATGAAAGGCCACCTGAGCTGCGGCTGATTGCTGAAGGCTACAAGATGGCGCACCTAGAGAAGCACAACAATGCAATCATCGACCTACCAGAACAGCCCATCCTTTATTACGCCTTGGCCTTAGCGTCGAGAGAGCGTGGTGAGGTCGGTGGTCAATCATCACAAGAGTTGTTTGCCCTATCGCGGCAGTATTTGTCTGAGGCTATCTCGTGGGATGTGTCTAATTCTCGGGGTGAGTATCTTTGGGAGAGCGTGTAGATGGCATCACAGTTACGCCAGTTGTCAGTAAGATCGCCGGGGTCTGAAGGATTAAGCTCAGAGATCAGCCCCTTTCAATCATCGACTGAGTTTGCCTTGAGAGCAGACAACGCGGTTATAGACAGGGTAGGTAGACTTGCTTGCAGAGAGGCATTTGCAGACCTGATTACCCAATACGATGGGGGTAATGCGAACTACGATGTTGTGCGCCTATGTCAGATACAGGGCGAGGATGCGATACAGAATGTAGGGCTGGCTGAGTTTGGTTTATCGGAGTTTTCTACAGCCGAATACTCTGGCTTTGGATTGGATAACGGTATCAAGGTAGACCAGACCTTTGGGCTCATGGGCGAAGGCACACCATTTACCCGTAACAAGGTGTCTCGTGGAGCGATGTCAGATGAGATTAGCAGCGTGTCAGATGTGCAGCACACGAGCTATGTCGGGTTCTACCAAGAGGGGAATGTCCTCAAAACCATAGACGCTATACGGCCCAAGCACGGGCTAACCAACTGCAAAATATTAACCTTTAATAGAGACTGCTATGTCTTTTCTAAAGGCGAGGAGGTCATGGTATGGGATGGGACAGAGGCTCGAAAGCTCAGTGAGACAGAAGGGTATTCACCACCTAAAGCAGAAACGATTATTGCCCCCATTATTGACGGTGACATTGCTTGTGCTGCCTACGGGAGACTCTGGGTTTCTGGGGTTAATGGGGATTACCAGACTGTCTACTTCTCGGACATGCTTCTTGGACACCAATGGTATGACGGTAGCCAAGAGCTAGATGACTGGGGCAACACAGCAGGAATCATAGACGTTGCTGAGTTCTGGCCTGATGGCGAGGACACGATCACAGGCATAGCAGCACACAACAACTTCCTAATTATCTTTGGCCGTAAGTCGATCCTGATCTATTCCGGTGCACAAGGAGATCCTGCCGGGGAGCAGGGGATAAAGCTAGAGGACACGATCAAAGATGTGGGACTTGTTAATCAAGATGCTATGTGCAATATCGGTACTGACCATCTGTTCGTTGATAGCTTGGGCGTTCGCTCCTTGGGTCGTGTGATACAGGAGAAGTCTGCTCCTATATCAGAGCCCAGTATGAATGTGGCGTCACTGATACGTCCACTGATAGCAACGTATAGCCGTAACGTCAGACTAATTCACATGCCAGCTAAGAGCCTGGTTATCTGTTTGTTCCCTGCAATGCGAGAGGCGTATGTCTTTCAGTTAGGCCGGCCATCAGCAACGGGTGGGCTACGTGCAACACGATGGACAGGCTGCGACTTCTTTGACTCGATCACCGTAAGGACTGAGCTCGATGAGAAAACAGTATTAGGTGGTAGGGACTCTCGGGGCTTGTGTGTCTATGGTGGCTTTAAGCAGCCAACAGACTACCCATTTAGATATGAGAGTACAGTGCTTGCGGGTACAGACACCTTGATGCAAACGATGATACCTAAGTCAACGAGCTACAGTTTTCATGCAGCGAAAACGCCTAGTGTGTTTAACGCAACATGGGGCTTTGGTGCGGATATGGAATACAGCAGACCGCTGCGTAATCCTAAAGGTAAGTCAGAGTTTAAGACGGTTACAACATCATTAAATGGAACAGGTGAAATGCTAAGGATTGGATTTGATTCCATGATTGAAGGCACCGAGATGTCCATGCAGCAAATCACACTCAATATTTTATTAGGACGAATCATCGTTTAAGGGGTTAGTTATGACAAATCCAGTAGGGCAGATAGCTGGGATATACAGTGCGTATCAAGGTCTGAAAGATGCCGATTCTTTAGAAACGTACGGCAGCAAGATCAGGAGTGAACTTGATGTAATGGGCGACAACCTAAATAAAGGGTCGGCGTTCAAAGGTTATGGCGTTACTAGCAACCTAGGCAACACGACTGTAGGTGTCGATGGATCAGTCAATCTTGGTGTAGGTCAGAACCAGGGGATGATGAATGCATCGAACGCATACATGAATGCTGGTCAGAACTTTATGAACCAGTCCATGCAGTCAACAGCGGGACGGGAGCAGTCTATTTATGATCGCTCTATGGCTATGCAAAACCCACAACTTAACCGCGCACAAGCCGCGCAACAGGCTCGGGAATATGCAATGGGCAGGGGTGGTGTACGTGGATCACAGTTCGGCGGCACAGCAGAAGATGCAGCAATGGCAAGAGCTAGAGCAGAGGCTAGCAATACAGCAAGCTTCGGAGCTATGCAGCAAGCCCAGCAAGAGCAGATGCAGCAAGCCAACATAGCCAACATGTACAACACGGCTGGACAGGCAAACTATCAGACTAGCTTCCTGCCTATGCAGCAGCAGATGGCACTGATGCAACAAGCGCAACACGGTGTTGATGCATCTCAGACAGGTCAGCTAACAGGATTGCAGTACATGGCACAGCTAGGACTAGGCGGTGCACAGGTAGATGTCAACGCTCGTAAAGCAGCAAGCGAGCTCAAGGGTAATATCTACGACTCTATCCTTGATAACACCAAAAGCATATTTGATTTATTTTAAGGAGCTAGATCATGGCGGGAAGCGCACAAGCAGCAAACCTTACAGGCATGTTGAATAACATAGCCGCAACTGTCGGTGAGATGGGCAAGGCGTCGGACTGGACACACCAGAACATCCGAGATTATTCAGCACCTAAGCTAGATCAAAACGACCCCGAGTCAATGCTGGAATATGCAGATTATCTTCAGCGCAACGGACAGCAAGAAGCCGCTATTCAGATGCAAGCCAGGGCAGCGGCAAGGCAGCGGCAGGATAAGCAGACAAAGGGTATGGCGCAGATACAGCAGCTTTCGGCAGTCCTTGAGGCTAATCGAGGAACCATGGATGCAAACCAGATAGCAGCATTGCAGGGCCACATGGCAAAGCTAGGCGCAGAGGCAGGACTTACTCCCGAGCAGATGACCGGGCTAATGACTCGTAATGATGGCCGACAAGATGCGGCCAATACTCAATCCAATACAGTAAGAGGACTTGACCAAGTAGATACAGCGCAAAATGATACGAGGAAATATCAGGGTGAGCAGATTAGGGTTCAAGATGAGGAGCTTGCTCTGCTGGAGAAGCAGCGAGTAGATCAGGTAGATCAGTTTACTAAGAGTTTGGACTTTAACTACGAGCAGCTAGAGGACAACTACAATCTTGAAAGCGCAAAGATACAAAACACATCTCGTTCTTTAGACCTTACCGAGACTATGAACATTGCCAACATTGAGCGACTGGGCGTTCTCAACCATATCAACCTTCGCGAAGCGGATGACATGGAGATCAGGACAGAGCTTTTCGAGGCATATCAAAAGGATCAGATTTCAACCAATGCTCTGGCACGTATCCTCATGGGCGATCAAAACGCAAGAGCTAATGAGCTAGCTCCTCTTGAGCAAGCAGTTCTGAAGGCGCGTATTCAAACGGCTTCTGTTCTAGCTAACTTTACTGAGGCCCAGACCGCTCAGGTCTACGAGGCTGTAGGCCTTGCTCAAGATAGTAGGGGGCTCATAGTAGAAGGTATCCGGCTTGACAATCTATTCAAGGAAGTTAAGACAGACTTAGTCGGTGCACAAGTACAAAGCACGGAGTGGAACACCGAATACATTAGAACAAATATAGATGCAGTTAAAGCGCAGATGAAGCTTGACGGGGAGAAGTTTGACTTCCTGAAGCGCAGCACTAAGTTCGACCAAGACATTGACATGGGCAAGCTTAGGTTATCGGCGCTAGGTGTCGGCATAGAACGTGATCGCGCTGATGCTGCGGCTGCTGCAATTTTCGAGAACATCAGATCAAGCCAGTTCAGAGACGAGATATTAGCGGTCAACACAATGGCAGGTGCAGTAAGCCCTTTGTTTAACCTCGCAATGAATGCCAACATTGACGTTAGCAATACAGCCGCAGTTGCAAACGGGCGCCTAGCGTTTATTGAGAAGACAGGCAGCACGTCTGCTGGCGCTATCTACGATGACGCAATGAAGCGCCGTATTGAAGTAGCCTCAATGCAGCAGGATTTGAGCGGTAGGGTGTTCAAGAAAGAGAACACCCAAGCACCTACGGTGGCGCGTCTTACAGCAATGGGAATGCCAGAGGAAAGAGCCGAGCAGATCATGGCGCTATCTGGGTTGGAAAATAAAGACAAGGCAATTCAAGCGTGGATTACACAAGTAAATACATCTCCGTATGTTGCTGAACCAAGCCAGCAGATGATGGACATGTATATGCCCACGGCGAAGAAGCTAAAGTACCAGGTATTTGGTGGCGGCTTTGGTATTCCTAATTCTGAGTATTGGTCAACAGGTATCGGCGACAGTGTTATTGACGATGATGTATGGCAGGCAAGTGCCAGGGCTATGGCTAGGGCAGTGTCGAGTGGTCTTCCAGACTCTGAGGTTATGATGGCAGGCATTAGTGCCATGATGCCTTACGCCATTGAGACAGGTGATACTGGCGTAGTTGGTACGGTCTACAATCTACAGCAAGGGCTTGAGGATAACTAATGAAACCTGAAGATCTTCTTGACGAGGACGGAAACCTTAAACGCGATGATGCACTCAAGGAGCTTCGTCGGCTAAGAAAGATTGCTGTACGCAAGGGCAAGAAAGATTACATCAAGCTTATTGATAAGCAGATTGCCATGCAGGAGTTTACTATCGAGGATGAGGCCGATGGGCTTTCATCCGAGGTAGCAACATGGGGTCGCAATTTTGCTAAAGGCGCTACAGCCAGCCTACCCCTTGGTCTTAATATTACAGATGAAACCTTTGCCAAGGTCAGGGCCCTTGGCGGGGGTGATCCTATTGAAGAGATGAAGGTCATCCGAGAGCAAGCGCGCCTATCAGAAGATAATGGCGTAGCGATGATGTCCGGGTATCTTGCCGGGGGTATTGCTTCAGCGGCAGTTGCGGGCAGTATTGTTGGTGCGGGCAAAACAATAGCAGGAACCGTGGCAAGGCAGGGTCTGCTAGGTGCTTACGAAGGTGCCATGAGTTCATACAACATGGCTCAGTCTGACCTTAGCAGCAAAAAGGATGTTGTAGAGATAGTCAATGGTGCGCTTACTGGCGGTATACTTGGGGGTGGTCTAGGCGGTCTGACCATGGGTAAGGCTGTGGACTGGGGGACTACACCTAGCGGTGCGCCCATGCGGCAGACAAAGGATGGTGCCAGGACTGTCATGGATGACATAGCTGACGAAGAGCTTGATGCTGTCACAGCGGCAGGACTAAAAGCGCAGCCCCAGGTTATCAAGGCTACCAATTCAGTAGAGGCAATGGATCAAGCTAGGACGGGACAGCCCTACAGCGGCTTTGAGGTTGACCCTCGATCTACTGGTGGACGGCCACTAACTCGCGATGAATACAACGATGGGCTAGCTAACCTAGACGACGATCTACGCAGGGCGCTAGAGGTTCAACCTGACCAGGCAATGTCCCTGCTTAAAGATAGACCATGGACAAATGCCAAGCGGCAGGAGATGGGGGATCGCCCTGCATGGAGAGATGCCAGTAATGTTGGTGAGCTCGTTGATGCAGTCAAGGGTGGCGTACGAGACTGGTATAACAATCAGCTAAATCCTACCACGTTTAGGCTGATGTCTAAGGTGAGCCCGGAGGTTGGCGGCTTCTTTCAGATTGCAGATCAGAAGGCATTGCTCAGTATTACCAAGGAGTTTGAGCGGCACGTTGAGCCTATCGCTATAGGTCACGGTGGTAGGAAGAAAAGCGTACTCGACTTGAATGCAGAGAATCAGCAGTTTCAAGACATGCTGATGGACTACGGAATGAACGCAGCGCACGTTACTCGCAAGGATCTGTTGGACTTTGTACGCAGAGAGCTGGGCGATGAGGATGCGGCAGCGCTCAACAACTACCTTAACTACTCAATGGCCAAATCGCAGAACCATCTTGGAAAGGTTACCGGAAGTAACGTCGACCTCACCCAGATGAATCACTTGCACACGCAGCTTACAAAGAAGGCAAAGAAGGCGCGTGATGAGAGACTGAAAGAGCAGGGCTTACCGCCGATAAAGGATGAGGACTTAACCATCCCTGACGACCCGGCAAGCAAGGCAAGAAATCGTAACTTCATTATCAAGCCTGACCCCATGAACCCTAGCCGTACCGTGGGCTCAGACTATGAGCCAGTGCTGCTGACTGACATGCGCCGACACATGAACAACGAGCGCCTGGTGCAGATTGCTGAGAAGTTTGACCTGCCAAAGCCTGAGGGGTTAATCAATACGGATGAGTTCTTTCAAAGCCTGACGCAAAAGATGATCGACAAAGGTATCAATCGAAAGGCAGCGATACAGGGTACGGAATACATCAAGGAAAATCTGATCGGACAGACGCGATCGCCTAACCTGTGGATACAGGGCTTCAACTCACTGGGATACTTTGGCTCACTGGCTGGGCCTAAGTCAGCACTATTAAACCTACACGATCCTGCCCTGGGCCTAGTGAACTTCGACGTTCCGCTGCGTGAGATGATTCCCACACTAACTAGCGCTTATAAGAAAGCATTTAAGAATGAGGGCATTGACTCTAGGCGATCTGGACTGGATCAGAACTTAGGAGAATTTACTAACAAGCACATCGATACGCTTAATACGATTGGCGATGAGAAGGCAGCAGCTAAGTGGTGGGCAGACAATACAAGGGAGCTCACTAACGGAGGTATGAAGCTATCACAGTTTGCCAGGTTAGACATGTTCTCTAAGAACGCTACGCTCAATGTGATCCTGTCTCAGCTAGCAAGAGAAGCTAAAGAGGGGACGCTCAAAAAGAACTGGGGGTTTTACTTTGAAGCCCCGGAGTTTAGTCGGTTGCAGAACGCCTTGATTAAAGGCGGCGATGACATCAAGAACTATACAGGCAAGGACTTTAAGTTGGTCGAGGACTTATCCTTTGCGGCACTAGGTCAACAGCAGTTAATCAGTGGTGCAGGTCGCCCGGCTGGGTGGTCACGTAACCCGAACATGCGACCCATGTGGGCATTGAGAGGCTTTGCTTTACAGCAGCAGGGCATCGCCATGAAGCGTGTCCTCGATGCTATGGACGAGGGTGATATGAGCAAGGCTTATGATTACCTGGGCAAGTATGCTGTTATCGCAGGTGGATCCTTTGGGATTATCAACGAGGCGCGTCAGTGGTTAATGGGTGATGGTAACTTTGAGCTCACCGGAGTCCTGATGGGTATGGCAGATCAGATTGTATCGACTGCCAGCGTTAATACTATCGGGCTTAATGATTACCAGTGGGGCAGGATGATGGAGAATGGTCTAGCCATGACCTTCATGGAAAGCCTGGTGCCAATCGCTGTGAGTGTACCGTTGGGTATGGCAAATGATATATCAGATAGCTTGAGCGGCAAGCAAGGGGCCCTATACCCACTCACTGAGCTACCTATTATTAAGCAGCCCATACAGTTTGGTAAGAACATGACGGAGAACGCAGGAAACTTTGTAACAGGAGCAACCTTCGGTCAGGTAGATGCCAGCCAGTTTGATAGAGGTATGTTAGGGGTTCAAGATCCTGAGAATATTATCCTCAAGAGGCTAGGGTTAGTTAAGGATAGGTCGCAATAGTCAGACCCATCCCTCAAACTCTAGCCAACCAACAGGCTGATCTATCCGCTTCTTCATCATTACCTTGTGCTCTTCTCGGTAGTGATAGGTGATTGCCTTCTGGTTTCTAGCGCCGCATTCCTTGGAGGTAGCCCGGCAATGTACTTTTTCTTTAAGTACCTCAAGGGCTGCATCTCCATAGGTGTCTACGTAATGATCGTGAAACCACTCCGGGTTAGATCCAAACCTCTGGTGACAGCCATAACAATGAGATAGTGCATTGTTAGGATCATAGCGAACAGACAAGTTGCGGCGACCAAAGTAATGAGAGCAGTGTAAACCTGTAGACGACTTATCATATTGCTTCCCGCATCCTTGGCAGATGTAATCAGATCGTTCCCGTACGCATTTGCTAAACCAGTGGTCGGCTGATGTTCGCTTAATCATTTGAACTCGTCCTTTAATTTCTGTGGTAGTGGGCAGTAGATTCCCTTGTTACTTGATAGCCACCGCACAAGGGCCTCAGCGCTCTCTGACAGCTCTTTAACCTCAAGGGATGATGTCTTTGTCTTGTCCCACATAGCCTTGATGACAGGGGCAAACAGGAGCTCCTTGACGGTCACCTCAGTGAAGGGGATTTCAAAGTCATCGTTGAATGGGTGGCGGCAGTAGTGTCCTGCCTCGTTGAGTTGGTCGGCTATGTGCCTGAACCAGAGGTGGAGTGACGCATTCTGTCGGTCACTACGGCGCTCCTCCTTGATGTTGTAGGTAATTAAGTTGCCGCTGCTTAACTGATCCTTGATAAATAGGATGAAGAAGTCGGCCTTCTCTTGTGTATCGACGTACCATCGGTGTGCCATGCTGTGTTATCCCGCGTAGTTATTGGGTTTGCTGAGTGTGCTAGGTTTGCTGGGCCTGACGAGACCCCTTCGGTGTGCGCGGTTAAGCACGCTCCATTGCGTACGGGGGAGGGGGTTCCGCAAACCCCAGCAAACCCAGCAAGCCCAGCAAACCGCGTAGTTAGTAGGTTTCAAGGGCATCGACCTCTGATCGCCAGCTAATCCACTTGGTATTGTTGGCTTGCTTGTCTGTCCTGACGTTCAGTGCCAGCCCTCTCAACGCTTTGATGGCGCGCTTACAGGCGTCACGACCTACCGCGTTAGGGTTCATGTCCTTGTCTTGCCTGATCTCTAAGATGTCGGACTGACTGAGCTCACCGGCACCACGCAATGCACCACGCAGGAATAAGAACTCATCCTCAAACTCTCGGATACGCTTCTTGGCAGCAGCTACCTTGTCGAGTGCCAGCTTGGCTGTCTCGTCAACGAACTTGAATGTCTGGAGCATTCCCTTGTAGCCCAGGATTTGAGACTTCTCATACTCAAAGAAGAACTCTGGGTCGAGGCCACCTCTGTCCTTACCACGCTTCATGTGAACTAACTGTTTAACAGCAGCACGATCTGTCAGCGCTCGCATTGAATACATTGCATCGACGTTATCCTCAAGGTCTTGCATCCCTTTAAAGACAGGCCAGCCATCATCATCCTCATGCTTGTTAGCGTGGGATAGCAGAAGGCAAGTGCCACCTTCGGCGTTGACCAGTCGGCAGAACTCCAAGAACTCTTTAACCTCTGTGCTGTTGAGGTCGCAGAACTTCGTGAGCGTGTCGATAACAAGTAGCTTGTCTCTTAGCCCACCAGCTTGGGCAATGCCTGTAAGCTGCTCTGTGAGCTTCCTAGTGCTAGTCTTATTCATGGCACTGGAGATCTGGACAATGCCGTACTTGCTAAGGATCTTGCGCTTGCTCTCAAGATCAATGAGCCCGTCATCCTCGTTGCAGTAAATGACGTCCTCGCCTTTGATGTTGCCCTGATCTATCTGGCTGATAAGTGCAGCTAGTGTGCAGAGTGTCTTACCACCGTTAGGCTTGGCGAACAGGACTACCGTGTTGGTTGTCTTGACCATGCCAGGAATCCATGAGCCCTGCTTGCCGAGGCGAGAAAAGGTTTCCTCGATCTTTGCTGCGCTATCTAACTGCGACAACATGCCTAGCATTCCATTGCTGTGTGAGGAATCTATTGCTACCTCCTGATAAATGGAGGGGGACAGTTCGTTGATGTACTGATTGTAGTAATGGGCGTTGTTCTCTTGTTCTTCTTGGGGGTCTGAGTATTCGTTGAAGCTCATTTCTTTTCCTTGTCGTGGGTGGTAGTAAAAGATTGCTATCTTACGTTAAAACCTTCAAAGGTTTAAACTTTCGTAATGTTCCTGTATTGTCAATAGCTGGACAACATAAGAGGTATGAGCGCGCAATAGTTCTGGCGTTAATGTACCCGGTTCAATGACGCACTGAGCGTCCAGCTCTGACTGGATAAGTGCCAGGATTACGTGGCGATGTTCTTCGGACATAGAAATGATTCCGGCTCAGTTCGTAGAAATGGATTGCTAATATTGAGGAATCGAGGGATGAATGTCAAAAAACTACATCAAACATTTGCAGAAAATGTAAGAATGTTTATGACTTTGAAAGAGTGGACAACTGTTACCCTAGCGAAAGAGGCCAACCTGCCGCAAAAGACCGTGTGGACTATCTCTCGGGGGACATCAAGCCCTACTATCAACAAGGCTGCGACTGTCACTACGGCGCTTAATGTGTCTCTACTGGCGTGTTGTTCCGAGGGCATCAATTCACGACAATTAGAACACAGCGTGAAAAGAGAGGAATTATTTTTCCTGTCTTTAGGGATGACACCTACCCAATACGATACCGTCCTGGCACTTGCAAAAAGTTTTTAGTTAAACTCTATATAGGTTGCTAACATAGCTAAACATTGCTACAGTTCTCCTGTCTGAAATAGATAAGGAGAAAGTGTTATGGGTGCAGACAAGAAAGATGACGGGATCGTAATGATCCACAATAAGTCCTACTTAACAGTAGCTCGTAGGATCAATGACTTCAGAGAAGCACATCCCCAGTATGGTATCCATACCAATGTGCTGTCAGTAGACGCTGACAGTGTGTTGGTCAAGGCTACAATCACTGACGAAGCAGGGCGAGAGTTATCCTCTGGTATAGCGGAGGAGGTACGGACTGCATCTAAGATCAATCGCACCAGTGCCGTAGAGAACTGCGAGACATCTGCCGTAGGTAGAGCTCTAGCATTCTTTGGCATGGCTGGTACTGAGATCGCTAGCGCTGACGAGGTGGCTGGTGCTATCTCCCAGCAGAACGAAACGGAAATCCTAGCCCCACTAATCAACCACATGGAAGCAGTGCGGGATAACTTACCCAGCATTGCCGTAGTCAAGGACTCCATTGCTACTGGTGACTTTAACTACGCAGCCCAGTGTTTGATGGAGCTCACCGACGAGGCGAAGCAAGCCCTGTGGAGAGCACCCAGTAAAGGTGGTGTGTGGACGACAGCAGAACGCAGTGCCATGCAAGCTGATGGCGAAGTAGGTAAAGCAGTATCCCAAATCAAACGTGAGGAGAGTGCAGCATGAATCAGGACAAGCAATTTGTTGACGGCATGATTGTCAAGAAGCCCAAGGATCAGGCACCAGACTTTATCAAGGCTGGCATCTCTTTCAAGATTGATGAGTTTGCAATGTGGGTTGGGCAATGGAAGAAGTCTAACCCCGGCAAGGAATGGCTGAACATCGAGGTAAAGGAATCCAAGAGCGGGAAGTATTACGCAGAGGTGGATACTTGGGAGCCGAACAAAGACATGAATGGTAGCACTCCTCCTGCTGGTGGTTATCAGCCCGAGGTAGAGGACGTACCATTTTAACGTAGTCGTGGGAGACTTTGCCCTGCTTATGCGGGGCCTTTTTTTAACTGAGGATCTGTAATGAGTGATAAGTTTTTGTACTACCGTGACCTGTTCAACATCTTTGATGCCTACACTAGCCCAAAGCTGAAGCGCGTAATGGATAGTCAGAACGTGGCATACATCTTAGACTCTAAGGGTAGACCAATGACAACCCGAGCGGCGATTGATAAGGCGCTGGGTATGTCAGCGGAGGAGACACCCGATGAGTTCCCAGGATTCCAAGCGTAAGCTACCGCCCTACGTACAAGTATCGGGCAAGAGCTATTGGTATCGGGAGTTCTTAGGTAGAAAGGATGGGCGTATTCAGTGGGGTAGTCGTGTAAGACTCTGCCCTTCTGATGCGCCTCTCTCTGCTGTCTGGTCTGCTTATGAATTGCTGGAAGCTGCGGAGAAGCGGACGCTAACGTGGCTGCTAAATACTTATTTTGCATCTCGCGCATTCAATGAGCTCAAGCCTAAGACTCAAGCTGATTACCGTCAGTTTGCTAAGTCCATGTGTGGTGTCGTACTGCGGGACGGATCTCGCTTTGGTAGTACGCACATCGACACACTCAACCAGCGTGTCATACAACTGTACCTTGATAACTATCCAGCCAGGGTCGCAGCCAATCGCCACATCGCACTCCTCAAACTAGCGTGGAACCATACGCAGTGCCGCTTCGACGGGCTCAACGCCAACCCAACCATCGGAGTCCGGTTGAATAGGGAGGTGCCGCGCACTCGTTACATATCCGATGACGAACTAGATCACGCCCTGTCGCTAGCACCGCCTTGGCTCAACGCCTCAATGCAGATCGCGTACCACTGCCGAGCCCGGCGCTCCGAAGTACACGCGCTCCTGCGGAGCAGCGTGGACGAGGCTGGCGTGATGCTGCGCCGTGGCAAGGGGTCGAGAGATGAGATCACCCTGTTTACCCCCCGCTTGCGGATGGTGGTGGATGAGGCGATGAGCCTGAAGGGTGGCAGTGACTACCTGATAAGGACGAAGGGTGGTGGTATTGGGAATGCCCAGTTTAAAAGTGCATGGGCTAGGCTAATGGCAAAGGTACAGTGCGAGAAGTTTACCTACCACGACCTGAAAGCTAAGGGCTTATCAGACATGATTAACCCAACCGCAGGACACCGCAGTCCCAAGATGCTGGACGTTTATATTCGTAAGCCCATGAAGGTAACACCAACCTATGACAGCTAACTGTTACCAAGAGTGTTACCAAAAAGAGGGGGGTCGAGATCTGCTATTGCTCTTCAACCCCTGTATTATATGGCGCGCCTGGAAGGATTCGAACCTCCGACACCCTGATTCGTAGAAAGTTCCTCTCTTGTAAGAAGTCTCAATGTTATCAAAGGTTTACACGACTGGTTCGGTTGACTTGTTACCAAGATAGCAATAAATTACTACAGTGTTTATGCGGGTTTGCGGGAAGTGTTACCAAGCATTGGAGTATATATGAAAGAGTGTGGCTACTGTTATAAAACCCTACCTGATTCGGATTTCCGTAAGCAATCTCGCAAGTGTAGAGAGTGCATCAAGGTAGACAACCGCCGGTACTACGAACAGAACCAGCAGTCAGTCAAGGCAAAGCAACAGGCATGGCGTGAACACAATCCGCTGCGCCTGGCATACGCCCAGCAAGCAGACAACGCAGCCAAGCGTGGCATTGACTGGCAGTTCACATTCGATAGCTGGATCAAGTGGTGGGGTGCAGACCTAGAGAAGCGCGGCTGCACAACAGGAGATCTAGTGATGGCTAGATACGGAGACACCGGCCCGTATGCACACTTCAATTGCTTCAAGTCAGAGGCATCAGCCAACGCTAGGGACGGCAGCATTAAAAAGTTTGGCAAGCTATTCGCAGGGGGAGAGTCACAGAATGGATAACATCAGCAGCAGCATTAAGGAATACCGGGCAGAGGATAAGATAAGGGATCTAAAGAAAGAGCTCTTGCAGCTACGCAAGATCAACGAGTCGCATCAGAAAGAGGTAGCCAACTTGCTCTATGACAAGAGCAGGTTAATAGGGAAGCTAAGAGATGCAGGGGTGCCGTTATATAAGTAAGAGAGGTGCAGCGATTTCGTCCACCGGGACGCTGCCAACCGGCCAACGGGCTGGATGCCCTGGACTAAAACTTCGTTTAACTAAACTCTTATTAACTCTGGATTCTTGT
>Ga0209251_1001681_pt1 | contig 16365 bp, 25 predicted proteins | sample SaaInlV_100m_DNA_6_FD_184665 | JGI IMG/M metagenome (GOLD analysis project Ga0209251, IMG submission 184665) | Marine microbial communities from expanding oxygen minimum zones in the Saanich Inlet - Saanich Inlet SI073_LV_10m_DNA (SPAdes) (version 2) | ecosystem: Environmental > Aquatic > Marine... | reverse complement strand
AAAGATCATTAAGAGACTTCGGGTCCTTAGCTCAATTGGTTAGAGCTTTCCGCTCATAACGGAACGGTTCCGAGTTCGAGTCTCGGAGGACCCACCAGAATACTGCCCGCGTGATGGAATGGTAGACATAACAGACTTAAAATCTGTGGCCTTCAAGGCGTGTCGGTTCGAGTCCGACCGCGGGTACCATGAATACTTCACTTAGCTCAGCTGGATAGAGCAACTGCCTTCTAAGCAGTAGGTCACAGGTTCGAATCCTGTAGTGAAGGCCAAGGTATTGGACCGCCCGGGGGAGCAAGCCGCCCTCACTGTAAGACTCACCCGGGCAGGACAATAGACGAGGTCATACGGCCGTCACCCCAGTATAACACAGAAATTTTGAGATGTAAACCATTAAGAGATCAATGTTTTCAAGAGGTTAGGCCTAAGTCATTGAAATCATTGGAAATCTTTTTTTATTTTATTTTGGTTAAATTAGAGGTTGACAACTTGTAGGTTCGGTGCTATATTGTATGTATAAGTTAACAAACAGAGAGGGCTTTTTATGTTTGTATATGTAGGCGCCACAGATGGCAAAATCGAACTCCACGTAGAACAGCAGCGCATCGGCGCAGCAAGCACACCAGCAGAACTTGCACTTATGTTCGCAGCTAACAACATCACCTTCGGACAGTCAATCCATTGCAGCAGTTCAATTGACTTCTGTGATGAAGAAGGATTCGCAGCAGCAGGAGACGCTGCTATGTTCGTAACCGAAGCAATAGAAATGGTTGCTGTGTAAAAAAGAGGTTGACACTGCTGCACTCAGGTGCTATAACTGTTATATAGAAACACAACAAGGGCAAACACAATGACAACTTTGAACGTTCACTTCGTAAACCGCGGCTATGGCACTGACGAAGGCTTCAAGAAGGTCGAGCTGCTCGGACAGAGCATATGCGAACACACAGGCAAGCCGGTAGCGGAGATCCGTTCACCGTTTGGATTAGGTGGTTCTTTGATTGCAGAGTATGCAGGACAGTACGAAGGTTGGGTTTGCGATTTGGATTAATTAGTGGTTGACATTAGTAACAAAAGATCGTATAGTATACATATACAACACAGCAAAGGGCATTGCACAATGGGTAATATTGAAATTTTAGACGGCACTTACAAGATACGCGGCAAAGACACATCAGTCGCAGGTATGGTGTTTCCACTCGTAGACGGATTCAAGGTTGGGGCAACCGGCGGCTACGTAACAGTTGATGGACGAGCAATTGCAGGCTTTCCAGATCGCAACATCAAGATCAAAGTATCATCAGAGAATGCATACGAGTCAACAACAGCAGTCAGCGAAAAGCGTGAGGAGACAGACCAGGAAACAATCGAACGTCTGCGTGAGCGATTCGACATGTTGGAAGACATGACTCGTGCTGCTAAGAAAGGTGATGTGCGAGCTATGATCGTAAGTGGACCTCCAGGTGTAGGCAAGAGCTTTGGTGTAGAAAAAGTACTTGGCAAACATGACATCATCGCAACGTTAGGTGATCGACCTGCCAAGTACGAAGTTGTCAAAGGTGCTATGAGTGCTATCGGACTCTACTGCAAGCTCTACAAGATGGCAGACAAAGACAACGTTATCGTGTTTGATGACTGTGACTCAATCTTTGCAGACGAACTGAGCTTGAACATTCTAAAGGCTGCTTTGGACTCTAAGAAGACAAGACGCATCCACTGGAACACTGATTCATTTAAACTGCGCAACGAAGGTGTGCCAGACAGCTTTGAGTTCAAAGGTTCAGCAATATTTATTACCAACGTTAAGTTTGACAAAGCCAAAGGCAAGATCAAAGATCACTTGATGGCACTCGAGTCACGCTGTCACTACATGGACCTAACAATTGATACAGAGCGTGAGATCATGCTACGTATTAAACAGATCACCAAAGACGGTATGTTAACTGAGTACAAGTTCGCAGACGGAGTTGTACAAGAGATAATCGACTTTGTTGATATTAATAAGAAGCGACTACGTGAGCTGTCTCTAAGGACAGTACTTAAAGTCGCCGACTTGGCCAAAGCATTTCCAGAACGTTGGGAAGCAATGGCAGAAAACACTGTGATGAAACGCTAATGCCCTCAGCGTAGTCACAGTGCAGCAAAGCAGCAGCAAGCCCTCACGCTCTGCTTTGTGTCGCCCGGGTTGAGCAGGATGTGCCCTCGTCCACCGCTCCCCGGGCTTTTTATTTTCCAAAAGAGGTTGACTTCTGATCTCTTTGATCGTATAGTATTAGTATAAACAAAACAATGTAGAGGGCTTTACATGAAACGCAATTTAAGAACAGCATACACAGCACTGAACAAGATCGGTGTGCCAACACTTGAAGGTGGATACTACGGCGAAGATTCATTCCGTATTAGTGCAGAAGACAATGAGCACTACACCTGGGCAGACTACTACATGATGACAGACGGTGACTCAACTGGCTACATCTTAGGAGTAAGCAATCGAATCAACAACATCTTAGACAAGAACGGATTGTATGCTGAGTGGATCAATCCAGGTTGTCTTGCAGTGTGTGAGGTGTAACTATGAAGAATCTCAACAACTACATCAACGAACAACTGTTATGGGGAGGCTTCTACGGTCGCCAAGTAACATTCCCACTAAGCCAGAAGAGTGTTGATCTTATTGCCAGCACACTGGACAGGGACTTGTCACCTGAGAACCTACACTGTGATGGAGAGATATCGCCCGCACAAGCAGAGCGCAAGTATCAGTTCTATGGTAAGGTGATCAAAGAGCTGGAAGACTACTGCCTCTACAATGTACTTGGCATGCCAGTAGTAGAAGAATATTATTAACCAAAAGAGGTTGACAGTAGCGTTCTATGATGCTATTGTCTTAGTATACAAACAAGCAAGAGGGCATTGCAAATGACAACTATTAATACTTCAACTACTGTACTTAATGACTACACTGTAGAAGACCTTAAGACTATTAAGGCAGCGGCTCTACAGCACGCCAATGAGGCAGCAGTTGCACACATTGAATACTATGGTGAGCAAGGCTACTGTGGCTTTGCTTGGGTTAACATACACGGCATCAAAGGCAACACCAAGCTGGGCAAGCGCATGAAGGCAGCAGGCTTTGAGAAAGACTACACAGGTGCTTACTCAATATGGAACCCAAGTGGCTTAGGCACACAGTGTATGAGCACCAAGGAAGCTGGTGCAAGCGCATGTGCTAAGGTGTTTAAGGCAGCAGGCTTTACAGCATACGCAGGCAGCAGAGCAGATTAGGTTCACGTATATTATACTCAAGGAGCGTAGCTTAACGGCTGCGCTTTTTTTTTGAAAAAGATTAATAAAAAAAATTATTTTCGAGGCCGGGGGGTATAAAAATCACCAGCACGGATCTGTAAGTACTGGGGTTAATGATTCCGTAGCAAAAATTTTTTCTCACACAAAACCCATTTCAAAACTTCTCCACTATGATACAATCACACTTGAAATTTTTTTGCGCACAATTTTTTTTACTCTACAACTACCCTTTTGGTATAAGTATGTATAGGAGTTCATGAAAGGAATTCATTCTTTGCACGGAAACAATCACCCACAAGGCAAGCGCACTGTTATACTAATGATTTCACTGTGTGTGTTTCTACATGCAGTTGTTATACCTGTATGGATGTGGTCGCTTGGTTTATAAAAAATTTCGCACAGTGAATGAGCGTGTGCGAATGAGCTGTCAGACGTTGCGGCTGTTTAACGTATGCACAAGCTAAAACTCATATATGCACAGTCAAAGTCACAACACTACAAAGAAGCCATGACTCATGCTGCTACTATTCAGTTGTACACACAGCTCGGGGTAGAGTGTTATCAGTGTAGTGCAAGTTGTATCGTATTTGCTAACTCAAGAGATCTAACGCTTGCGAGTCTAACACTGAGTAACAGCACAGTGTATACTCCAGAAGTCGTTGTTAAAGACTCATTAAATAGTAAAACGTAGTTTAACTGCTATTGTGTAGCTATAGTTTCAGTCTGTCGCTATGGTTAGCTCGAAATGTTTTTTATACGGTGTAAACGCATAGTGATACTGGAGGCCTAAAAATTTTGCTTAAAACGCTTCGCGCTTGTTAGAAAAATCGCGGCTCCGCAAGCGGCTTCTGGGCTTAATCGAAACGGTTGCCGCTTTTGGCTTGTGCTCTGCGTCTACACTGTTTGTTCTTATAGCAGTCTCGTGGGGAAGTGCCGTTGCGGCTTGGTCTTGAGCATACAACCATGTTGCATTTGTTTTCTGGTGTACGCTGCTGTGCAACCAGTGCTTGTCTTTCTTCAGGCTTCATTGTGTGTTCCTTAGGTTGAATAATAAAATCGTGTTACTGAATATCTACTCGAGTATTTATTTGGCGCACTCACTGGGCTTACTTCGTGATAGTAGTAACTGGGGAATACCACACAAGTGTTGTTGCGACTTTGAATAGTGCAACCATTGTCTGGAAAATGTAGATCTCCACCTGTGAATAGTTTTGGTTCATTGTGCAAGAACAAGATCTGTGAGTGTTGGTATGCATCTATGTGACGTTCGTATGCTTGTGTGTTTGAATAACGAGCAAGTATGGTTCTGTCACTGTTGGTGTATCTCAGTGTGCGAGCCGCAGGCACATACTTTTCATATGTGTCAATTATCTGTTGGTGACCAATTCTTCCCAGATTGCACTGCAACACACTGTCGGAACGATCTGCGTATGCTTCGTCAAGATATACTCTGTCACTGGTAGCAAGTGTTCTTCCGTCTCGTTGTGTTCGATTGCCTGTAGTGTCTGAGTCTACAGTTTTCCACTGTGGTTCAAGTGCGTCTATTTCTTGCCATACTTGTTCAAGTTCTTGCTCAGTGAAAAAATCTTCAATCAGTAAAAACGGAAACTGTGTGTTCTCGCCTGCTATTTTAAGTTTCATATTCTATGACCTCTGTGCAGTTGTATTTTAATCTAAAAATTGTTGATTCGGCAGTGTCGGGTAGATCAACATATATATCGCATCTACAATATGTGTCTCCGGGCAGTGTTTGTGAAGTTGATCGTATATATACAAGATCAAAGCCTGGTTGATTACACTGTGCAAATAGCTCATCTCCTAAAGCACGTCTAACCCATATGTGTTCCATGTCCTTGTGTGCATGTGTCCACTTGTATTCGCATTGTCCCAAGTATGCTCTACTCATTTGATTTCCATATTTCAAATTCAACTGTGTCGTGGCATTCTTTCCATGTTAATTTAAACTGTTGTTCAATTTGCGCAAGTGGTAAAAATGTATCACACTTGTAAGCGCCTGGTATGCGACTGATATAAAATTCTTCAATGATGTCTAATGTTTGCTCAATGATCTGTGGTCCGCCGATTATCCAAGTAATGATGTCTGGGTTGTCCATTGCTAATGCACGAATAGCACTATTGATATCACCTTGTATATAACCATTTGCTCCTGGATAGTGTCGTGGTTTACTGGTTACAAGATAGTTTGTTCGATTGGGCATAGGTCTCGGCATGTGCGGATCGTTCCATGTGGTAGAGCCCATTACAACAATATGTCCTTGTGTGTTGTCTTTGAACCAATTAAGGTCTTTGCTGTTGTCTGGCCAAGGTAGTGTTCCTTTGCGGCTTACTCCTCCGTAATCGTCACATGCTAATATTGCTTTAATCATTGTCATTTCCTAATCCTGCTAAGAACGAACGTAGTTTGGTTGAGTCTGCATCACCTTTGATCTTACCTACATTGCCGCCTGCATTGGGATCTGAATTTATAGCTTCGGTAGGAGTAGTAGTACCCGATCCACGTTTTAGATTACCCAGTATTGATCCACTGCTTGCACTTGCGCTTGAATATGAATCTGATTCTTCGTCTTCGCCTAAGTCTCTAATGCGCAAACTGTCTACGTCAAACTCCAAGTCAATCTTTTGTCCTACACCTGAACTTGAACGAGTCTTCATCAACTGTATCTGATAGCGTCCACGCTCACGCATTGCTCTACTTGTAAAGATACCAATCAAGTTGTCTGCTGTATTGATCTTACTAATACCACCCGAGATATGCGAGTGATCAAACTCAATCTCTTCTACACTGCTTCTGTTCAACTGCGATGCTGTAACAAAGATAGTTTGTATTTCCATTGCTAAGTTACGTAGCTCTTCTGATACATACTTGTCTTTCACAAACAAGTTCTCTGCAGATATCTTTGCCGCAATAGGATGCATAAGATCTAAGTAGTCTACAAGCAATACGTCTACCTTCTTGCCTGTTTTAATCTCATACTCTTTCAAATAACTTCTAATGTCATTTGCATTCTTACCTGTGGGCATATACTTAACTTGGAACGCACCTGACTTCTTGCCAATCATCTTAACTTTCATCTCAACATCGTCAATGTTCTTAAACACATCACGACTTGGAATCTCAGTTGTCATACTATCAACTCGCATACTAACCAATGCTTCACTAAGCTCAAAGGTCAAGTACACTACGTTAAGTCCTTGTAGTGCCCAGTTCACACCCATGTTTGCTAAGAACAAACTCTTACCAGATCCTGAACCGCCTGCAAAGATATTCAGTTCACCTCTGTTGAATCCTCCAAACAGTTTCTTGTCCAACGCTGGCCAGCCTGTGCTGATCTGTCCATTCTTGTCTTTGATTCCTTCCAGTCTACCTCTTGGATCTGCAAAGTAATCTGTACCCAAGTCTTTCTGTAGTCCTATTTGCACAGCCTTCTTAACCAAGTCTTCACATGCACCGTACTCGCCTGTCTCTAACAAGTCTGCGCTCTTAAGGATTGCTGCTTCTAATGCTTTGTGTTTACTAAACGTTTCAAAGTCTTGTAATAACCAATCATAGTGATTCTCTGCTAAGTCTCCGGGATGTTTTAAGTCACCGTTAGTAGATGCATTGATCATATCAAATGTAGGCAATGCATTGTGATCTGTTACATAATCATTAAGAAACTTTGCTTGTTCTTGTAAACGTCTGTCAAACGATGTTGGATCAAATACAGCCTGACATCTAACAAACGACTCCGCATCGGTCATCATCATCTCAAGATAAACCTTTTGTATGTCGTATCCGTAATCAGTGTTTTGTCTTGTCATGTCTTATTTGCCTTACGTTTGTTGTTGCTTTTACATCGCCACAGGTTGTACAGTTTACTATTGTAACATAATACGTATGTTTGTCAACAGTTATTTTTTCAATATGGTGTTTAATTTTTACTTCTTTACAGCAGCCGTGCATACCTTAACCCCATAGTGTGCTTCAAACTCTTGTGCTTGTTCTACTGTGTTTACAATAGGCTTGCCTTTGATGTTTAGTGATGTGTTTAGTAGTATCGGACATCCTGTCTCTTCATACCAACGTTCTAACAGTTTTCTAAAGCCCACGCTTTCTTTTGCAGAAACTGTCTGTACCCGAGAGGTGCCGTCCCCGTGGACGATTGCAGGTAATCCAGGATCAGTGCAAGTTGAAGTGTATTGCATGAAGGGGTTGACATATCCGTCGAAATAGGTAGCTGCATGTTCCTCCAATACTGCTGGCGCAAAAGGTCTAAACTTCTGTCTTCGCTTGATGGTATTGACTCTATCTTTGATATCGGCGCCGCGGGGGTCTGCAAGGAGGGAGCGATTACCAAAGGCTCTGGGACCGAATTCAGCACAGCCGTTGGCAACACCAACAATACCAGTAGTAAGTAATTCTTGTAGTGCTTCTTCAACTGGATATTCTCCTTCTATTTCGTAGCCTGTATACATATGTGGCATGGGCATAAATTCTTTTTTATGTGCTAATACAGCCCCTATAGCACTTCCTGAATCACCTGGATTGGGCATAACATACATATCGTTCCAGTCACTCTTGATAGTGCCGTTTGCACTACAGTTTAGTGCGCACCCTCCCATTAGTACAAGGTTGCCCGAAGGTGATTTCCATCTGGCCCAGTTACTAATATACTTTAAGATATACTTATAAACTCCCTGGGTAGCGGCTGCTATGTCAAACATGTCTTGTTCTGTAGTTAAATCTTCTCTCCACCATCGGCACCCTTTATGCAAGTTGTGCTTGAGCTTGATTGTGGGCTTGTTGAAAAATATTTGTTTGAAAGTATCGTCGTCTATAGGGTGGAAAAAATCATGTAGTATATCATTAAACAACCGCAAAGGATCACCATACGCTGCCATGCCCATAAGAATATATTCATCTTCTTGTGGCTTTAGTCCCACTCTTTGGGTAAGTGCTGAGTACCATAGTCCCAAGGAATGCGGGTAGCTTTGCGAGTAGATTCGTTTGAGTCCCCTTTCTTTAGATGCGTCCCAGATGGTAAGAGACTCAAACTCTCCAATACTGTCAATACAAACAACAGTGGCTTCGTTAAAAGCGGAAGTATAATAACCGGCAGCAGCATGGGCAAGATGATGATCAGTATACTTAACAGGAGCATGTATACCATACTGTCGAAGATAACGATTAATATTATTTTCGGCCAACCGAAGTCCTTGTCCAGCTCGAATCTGTCTAAGAGTTTTTCTAAAGGGTCTCTCGTACCAAATAATTTCATCGGGCTCTCCCCACTTTCTTGCATAATCAATTAGTTCTTTATTTAAGTCAGGATCGTTCTTTATACCGCTAAATCTTTCACTATGACTTGCGAATTCTAATCCGTCATCTGTAAATACTGCTAATGCAGCATCGTGACTATTTGCGCTTATACCCCATGTAATCATGCTTCTAAAACTCTTAGAATTTCTTCTACTCCGTTTGATACATTAGATTGCCACATATCTGATTGATGAGGTGTTCCAACATAGTCAGTAACATACTTATAACAAGTAAACGATAACTTCATTTTTTGACAAATATATGCAATTGAATATGCTTCCATATCAACTATATCAACATTAGTATCTACCAGCCAAGGTTCAAGCTCGTGTACAAACTGATCGCCTGTTCCTAATGTAAGTCCATGTAGCGTGTCATGATTAAAATCTATGTAAGGCGCACTGTTGTCAAACGGAGTAGTTCCTCTGGGTGCTTGTGGCTCAGCATTCATATCACGTTGTATAAACCGTGTAACTCTATGCATACCCGATAGTCCTTTATTACATGAACCAACGGTACCGTAGTTGTATACTTCAGGATGAAATCCTAAACTGTGTGCTTCTGCAATAGCTTGTGTTGCTGCAAACGCTGCATTAACTTTGCCTACGCCAGTATATACAATTTTATATCCATCAGGAGGAGTCGGCAACTCTTCTTGTAATGCAACTAACAAAATTTTTGAATGTGTCATTTATATATAAACGGATCCTTTTCTTGTAAGTCTTTCATACGTTTCTTAAATGCTTTATGGTCTTGATACCATGTTATTGGAAATGTAATTAACTCCCAAAATGCTCTAACATATAATTTTATTTTTTGAACCATTTTTTCTCCTTCAACTTAATTTTAATTGAACTATCCTCTGCTGAATTAACAATACTATAAAGTGTGTATAATCTGCCGTATGCATCAACAGCATCTCCAATATCATTTATTCCATCTGCCCAATCAGGCATACTTACAGAGAACCCTAACTCAATAGCTTGTTCAACAAGTTTGCTACCTGCTTGGTCTCTGTCAGGTACAACAATAATTTGCTTCTGTAATTTATTTAACAACATTACTTGCTGGTCAGAAATTTCTGATCCACCTAACGCACAACCGTCAACGTGAATAGCATCTAATTGTCCTTCACAAACAATAGCGAATACTTTATTATAACTCTGTTCGTCAAGTCCATATACAAATCCAGGCTGTACTTCTGTGAGATACTTTGGCTTCTTGTCAGGTAGTATACTACGAGCTGTCCATCCTACAATACGTTTTTCATAGTAGAACGGAATAATAAGTCTATCGCGATACCCTAAGCTGGGGCTCCAATAGTAAGTAGTATCATCTGTATTTAAATTACGTGCAGCCATGTATTCAAGTATGGCCATACTAAACTTTGTAAAGTCTGTTATGTCTGTTATCTTAACAGCATCGTCTGGCAACGGAACAGTATCAAATGTCGGTAGCTGGGCTATTTGTGTTTTAGCCTGCACTCCTTCATTCTCTCTCATAACCTCAAGTGCCACCTTGTTGATTATATCGTCAGGTGCTCCCATCCATTGGAGAAGTTTACGCAACTTATGACTAAAGTTCCTGCCCGGTTGCCAGCTTGCTTTGAAGCCGCAGTTAAAGCAATGATAACTTACACCGCCATCTGGATTAACAATCAATCCTCCGCGGCCTCGAGTGTCTGCACTGTTACCGTTATGGTGACAGCACGGTGCATTAAAGGACAGCCAACCGCTTGGGGTTTGCTTTCGCTTCGAAGGCACATACGTTAGGACAATGTCATTTACTACACTCATACTATTATTATAGCGTCAGTGTAGGTGTTTGTCAATCAATTTCGGATAACTATTTTTTCTACTTTTGCAACTGGAGTTGTAGTTGTCTTTACTCTAATGTAATCGTATACACCATTAAAGTTTACAACCTGTGTATCAGAAGAGGCAAAGTTTAAAACAGTAATATCAGTCCAGTCTAAGTTGTTTGCATTAGATTGGTCTATTGATATTTGTTCAGTTAATGTTCCTTCTAATGTAACACTGCCTAAGAACGAACCTGGATATACTGCAATACTATGTAATGCTTCGTTGCCATTAATTTCAGGTTGAGCATTTACTAATGAACTGCGCCATATTTCTGAGTCAATATCTTTTAACCAGAGTTTGCCGCTGTCTTCTGTAAGTATAGTACTTTGTTTAGGTCCAGGAAAAGCATCTCCGCTTATTTGAATGACGCCGCCATTTCTAAAATTAGTTTCGCTATAAGTAATAATATTTTTGCCAGTTAGTATTTCTTTAAGGTATACATTATAAGAAAGATATTGTTCTTTAAAGTTTAATAATTCAGATTCAAAAATGTCAACTTCAAATAAACCTTTTGCACTGCTACTTCCGTCGTCAAGCACAGTACATGCTCGATCAATAACTTGATTTTGGTTTTCATCAAATGCAACAAACATTGGTTCATACAACGATGTGTCTATTGGCTTTTGATCTTGATTAATTAATCTGAATTGTAGTTTATTGTCTATACCTTTATAGACTGTTATGTTTCTTTGATACACTGGCTTGTACTCCGTAACGATTCCTTGCTCATTGATAACGGCCGTAATTTTATTTTTTAATAAATATCTTTGAACTTGCATAATGTATTTATTAAGGATAACATGGTTTTAAAAGACATACAAAAGAATTTTCCGTTTATTAATGTTGTTAATTACGGAGGTAAAGATTATATTGGTATTATTATAAACCAAGATCAAGCAATTACGAGCATGTATGACTACAATGCTTTGCGTTCTAACGAAGAACGTAAATTGTTTTTAAATTTAGGAAATACTTGGTGGTGGGAATCAAATAGAATGATTCCGATTAATATATTTTTAAGAGAAATGAATGCATTAGATTACACTATTGTTTTTATGAATACAAAAGATGTTAATGTTACATTAGGTACAACGGTAAATTTAAATAATCTTACTATAAAAAGGGTAAAAAGAAAATCAGTACAATTGATTAGAAAGCCAAAGAATTAAATTTTAACCAAACAAAATTTGGCCCTATATCAAAATGTTTTACTTTTTCTTTAACTGCTCTGTTGACTCCAGGATAGTCAATATCATGTCCACTAAACAATCCATTAACTTTAACTTTTAATTTATATGCATCGATATCTTTTGATGCTCCATGATAAGAATGATCGGCATCTATAAACACTAAGTCGACCATAGGTGTTTTGTCTGCTACTTGACTACTGTCGCCTTCGATAGGAATAAGTCTACTACCGTACTTTTGTTTTATTGATTCATTATAGAATAAACTTATATTATTGTCTACAGCGTATATTGTTAATTGAGGTATATGATCTAATAAAAAGAAAGTCGTCCGTCCGTCTCGTACACCAACTTCTGTCATTGATGTATAATTGTTTTCGAGTATTAAATGTTTTAAGAAATGTTTACGATTGCGCTTGCCGTTAAACTTATATGTTTGATCAACAATTAATCTATCACGTCTCTTCATAATTTAAACTTTCACATATTAAATTCATATGTACTATAACGCTCATTGCGTAAGCAAATGCGTGTGCCTTCTTAAAAAAGTATTCACCATTAGTCGGCTTTTGCCAAACTTCTTCGTGTATCTTTTCCCAACTTTCGTTTGCTAAGTGTCTTTTTGCTGGACGTATTATTGCCAGTGTAGCCGCCAATTGTGCAACCGAAGTAGGCTTCAATTGCTGTAATAGTTCGTTGTGACCGTTTAGATGAAATACTTGATCTGAAAAGTCCTTGTGTTCCAATAGTTGCCATAATGGTTCCTTTTCCATTAGTTCTGTTAAATGTGTTTCATTTTTGACATCCTTGTAGATACTAACGTTAAGGAAGTCAAGTTTAAAGTAGCCACGTTCGTCTGCGGCTTTGTGTTCAATTGTAGATAATTTATCTACAGGATTGTGCGGAATCTCTGTAGCATACACTCCAGTGTTGTGTTTCTTACCACTATCTAATTTTGCAACTCTATGTTGTATGTGCGACAACAGAATATCTCTGTCGCCAAAATCAATATCAATATCAGGCATTTAGTTTTTACAATTCACTTTTATGTACTCCATTAATCATATCATCCAATGGTAACATAGTTACAGTATGATGCATACGACCTTCGTCCCACATTTCACATGCTTCAAGTCCGGCTGCATCGGCTAACTCCTTTGAAGTATATACTCCAAGTAACTTATAAAAGCGGTCATCTTGCATATTAGTTATTTGAACAATAAAAATATTTGTAGTCATAGCTTTGCTTCCTTTGCAACATTCTTTACAAGTTTTACATCTGTAGATTGCCGTTTAAATCTCATTGCCCAATGCGATGGATTAATTACATGATACACCATTTCAAGTTGTTCATCATTAAACTTACTTAGCATGTCTTTGCCAGTATTACAATTTAATATTAACCACGGACTTACCTTGCCGTCCTTTATGTGCCATACTGCTCTGTTAGTACTTACATAATTAAAATAGCTGGACCAATGAGCATTATTTTCTTCTGCCCACTCAGTCATTGTTTTTATACTACGCTCTAATGCTGTAACTACATCTTCTTTTAATATTAAGTTTTGTGCATATTTTTGATACATTTCTTCTTTGCACCAATAATCTAATTTAACACCGCTTGTTACAACGTGGTCAATATACTTCTCAGGATATAGTGGCTTTACATTATTAAGAAAACTGCCAAACTTAACAAAAGCATTATAGTACGGGCTTGCACAAAAGTCTTCGTATGTTTTTTCTTTTTTTGATCCTGCACTAAGTTTATAAAATTGATTAAATGCATAGTAGCCATGTCGTACACGCTTCTCATCTTTTTGCAAAGCTCTACGTTTCTTTTCACACATATGCACCGCAAGAGTTTTCTCTCTTACATAACCGCTTCCGCAGTATTCACATACATATGGTTTATCAGAGCTTTGTGTCAATGTTATGTTCTTCAGCCAATGTTTTGAGTTCTTTTTTTGTAGATAGTCCAGCAAGTAATTCTACCTCATCTTGTTTCATGTTAGGATAAATCTGTTCTAATAATTTAACAGCCTTATCATTTCCTCCGGCTTTTTTCTTAAATCCTATCCAAGGATGATATTCATTTTTTCCAGTAGCACCACTCATACACAATAATTGCCACATAAGTTTTTGATGACCGTTTTCTTTACCGACGCCAATAGTATTAAAATGTTTGTTATAATACTCGTTTGTTTTAAACACAGCAAGTTCTTGTTTTTCTCTATTACCTGAGACACTGCTAACGTATCTGTTAAGTAGCCAAAAACTAATTTGCTTTTTATGAGATTCGTCTAAGTGATTCCATATGTCTTTTTGATCGTTGTCAATCCAACTAATTATTTCTTTTATTGCAATTTTTTCTGATGCCATAATTCTACATCCTCTGGTGCGTTTATTTCTATTCCATTAAAGTATACACTCAAACAACCTATTTGCCAACCACTTTTTAGCCAACGTAGTTGTTCAAGTTGCTCAATTGTTTCTTCTTGTTCAACTTGAAGAGTAGGATACATTTCTAAAGCATTACGTTTATATCCATATATGCCTAAGTGCCAGTCTCCGTAACCAGTCATTCCTCTGCCGAACCATAGTGCTTGATCACCTGCACGTACCATCTTAACTGAGTTAGGTTCGTTTTGCATTTCCTTAGGCATGTCTGTAAACACTGTTGTTACAGGATAGTGTTGTAAGTGCCATTTAGTTTTTTCAATCATATCAAGTGTTACATCAGGCATATCACCTTGTACATTTATAAAGTTTTTGTATTGATCTAATATGTCAAACTTGGCAATAGCGCCTGCACATCTTTCAGTTCCGTTTTTGTATTCGCGATGATCTAATAAACAGTTTGCACCTATTACATTGTATATGTCTTGACTATCAGTAAGCACATATGTCGGTATCTTAGATGCTATACAAGCGTCATACACACGCTTTATCATAGGAACACCATCTAACATACATAGTGGCTTTCCAGGGTAACGTGTGCTGTTATATCTTGCGGGTATAAGAATAGCTGACGATGTCACGTACCACCTCCTCAAAATTATCTAAGCGTAGCATATTAGGACCATCGCTTGGTGCTACATCAGGGTCAGGATGGACTTCCAGGAAAAAAGATTGGATCCCAATAGCAGACCCGCTACGAGCCAACCCAGGCACGTAATCCCTATTACCACCTGAACTGTTACCCTGTCCTCCGGGTTTTTGGGCAGAGTGCGTACAATCGAAAACAATATCATGTTCAAAATTGTCGAGCATATACATAAGACCAGTATAGTCAACGACAAGAGTGTTATAGCCAAAACTTGTTCCTCTCTCAGTTATCCAAACTTCTTTTGCGTCTTCACATTTACTTAGCACACCTTTCATATCCCAAGGTGCCATAAACTGTCCTTTTTTAATATTAACAATTTTATCTGTAGCACAAGCTGCTTTAATTAGATCAGTTTGTCTACACAAGAACGCAGGTATTTGATATACATCAACTGCATCTCTAAATTCTCGTTCGATACGTGCTACTTGTACATAGTCGTGTATATCAGTGAGCGTCTTTACACCCAGTGTTACTTTTAGTGCAAGGAAGTCTGTTAGTGTTGCTTCCATGCCCATGCCACGTATACCGTTCGCACTTGTTCGATTGGCTTTGTCGTAACTTGCTTTAAAGTAATAGTCAATGCCGTATTTGTCACACACACGTTTGCACTCTCGAGCAATCTCTGCTGACTGTGCAAGCCCTTCGTGCTGACATGGTCCTGCTATAATTCTCATATTAGTCCTTGCTTGGCATTGTAAATAATGCTCTTACGTCATGTTGTTCTTCGTAAGCAATAGGCTTACGTGCAAAGATTACCCACTTGTATGCAAACATTGTTTGATTGTTTGTACAGAATTCTCTAAAACTTGTACCAGTTGTGTACACATCATCTACAACCATCCAAGGATGGTCACCGGGTGTTACATACTTTTCCATAGCATACTGTAGTGGCAATCCGCCACGTGGAATACCAACTACCTTACTAAAAGGTTCAGTTTGATAGTCCATGATCATACGTGCTACTCCGTCCCACCATTCTGGACGCATAGCATCGCACTCTATCTTCCAGGCCAATTTGTTTCCTGCATGACTAATAAAGTCACCTACTTCAAATAAGTTTGCACTTGTTTTGTATGCCATTAGTTCTCTTTCCAGTTCTTCAATATAATCTGCTGCCTGCCAAGCAAAATGTTCTGTGCATCTTGTCTTCCATTCTTCGCCTGCTTGATTTCTTAATCTTACAACCCATTCACTTTTTTGTTGTCTTGGTATAATATCTGTATATACCTTATCAACTACATCGTGTTCGTTTTCTTCTAATTCGAATCCGTGTGTATTGTGTTGCATTACCATCCAATCTTTTCCCAAGGTACATCTTTGTCGCCAAAGTGTCCATATGTACAGTTTTCGCTATACTTATTATACTTGAATAAATCGAATCTGTCAATAATTCCTTTTGGAGTCAAGTCAATTTCACGTTCAATAAACTTAGCAATACTGTTGTTGTGTCCGTTTGAATCAACGTAAATGCTTGTAGGTTCTTTGACACCAATAGCATAGCTCAACTGGATATTACACCAGTCTGCCATGTTGTCTGCTACTACATTCTTGGCGAGCCATCGTGCCATGTAGGCGGCACTTCTG
>Ga0209251_1001676_pt1 | contig 16385 bp, 15 predicted proteins | sample SaaInlV_100m_DNA_6_FD_184665 | JGI IMG/M metagenome (GOLD analysis project Ga0209251, IMG submission 184665) | Marine microbial communities from expanding oxygen minimum zones in the Saanich Inlet - Saanich Inlet SI073_LV_10m_DNA (SPAdes) (version 2) | ecosystem: Environmental > Aquatic > Marine... | reverse complement strand
TGTTTGCGTGGGCCAAAGAAGCCGGGCGCGAGAGCATCACCTGTGAAGTCAATGTGGAGCCGCCTAATCCCGGCAGTCTGAGGTTTCATCGCAGGATGGGCTTTGGCGACGTCGATCAACAAGCCACCAAAGGTGGCTCTGTCGTCGTGCAACTACTTCAAGCACCTGTGGCGTAGGAGAGTAACTCATGGATTCACCAGCAACACTGCCCACCTTGGCCATTGTTATCCCCGCGTATAACGAAGAGAAGACTATTAGGGCCTGCGTGTTGGCGGCACTGGGTCAGACCATTCCTGCTGATGACATCATCGTGGTCGATAATAAATCCACCGATGCCACCGACGTAATTTTGCGGGGTATGCAGAAAGAATTTCCTGATGCGCCGCTTCGGGTGTTGCATCAAGACGAGGCTCAGGGTATTACCCCCACGCGCAATATGGGGTTCGATGCCGTGACAGCCGACATTATTGGACGAATCGACTCTGATTCCGTGCTGGAACCCAACTGGGTGGAAGAAACCAAAAAAGTATTTCTCGACCCCGCCATCGATGCGGCGACCGGACCGGTGATTTATTACGACCTGCCCTTGCGTCGCTATATGGCTAAAGCCGATAACTCCGCCAGGAAAGCGATTTCACGGCTGGTCAAGCAGTATCACTTCCTCTTTGGCACCAACATGGCTCTTCGGCGCACTGCGTGGGAAGCGGTCCGAGACGACATCTGTTTAGACGCGGATCTGCATATGTTTGAAGATATTGATCTTTCCGTGCACCTTTTCGATGACGGTTTCACCATCGTCTATTCCCCAACCATGGTGACCGGGATGTCGTCGCGGCGGGTAGATGATTCCCCCAAAGACTTCTTGTCCTATGTCAAGCGCTTTGACACAACCTATGACCACCACGGCTTACGCACCCGCCGCCTCCGGATTCCGCAGTGGGGCTATCTGGGTGTCTACCCCCTGGCAAAAGGCCTTCGCTGGAGCATGAAACTGCGAGAGAACTCAAAGCTCTAGACTGTTGTGTGTACACGGGAGTCCGTATCGCTCGGACTGAGAGGGAACCGCGAGGTTTCGACCGTCGAACCTGATCTGGGTCATGCCAGCGAAGGGAGGACATCTCTATCCCGTGCCCTATCCAACAACAGTTGATGAAAGGCACGACAATGAATACACCAGTTAACCGTTTTGCTTGGCGCCCACGAGATATTGTTCTCGCCAGCGTCGTCGGCGTTGTTTCTGGGGGCATTTTTGCCCTGTGGAACATCGCCAATGCACCCATCTTGGAACCTTTAGGCGCACTCTTGCCTGGTTTCCAAGCCCTTGGCCACGGCGTGTGGCTGCTGGGTGGGTTGCTCACCGCGCTGATCGTGCGTCGCCCCGGTGCCGCGCTTTACGGTGAGGTTTTGGCCGCCACCGTATCGGCTCTCATTGGCACCCAGTGGGGTGTGATGACCCTGGTCTATGGCGTAGTTCAAGGACTAGGAGCTGAAATCGTGTTTGCCCTCTTGGCGTATCGCGTCTGGAACGCAGCGACGGCTATTGCCGCGGGTGCCGTTTCGGCAGCGGCTATGGCGACTCTGGATCTCACCCTCTATTACGCGGGTGCGGGAACAGGATTCTTCACCATCTATGCCCTCTCGTCTGTAGTGTCCGGCGCACTTTTGGCCGGACTTGGCAGTGTGGGAATCCGCCAGGGCTTGGTCAGGGCGGGTGCGCTACGAGCCTAACAACGAGCAACGGTGCCGCTTCGGTGAAAGCCTCTGAGTTTGGGTGGACTTTCCCCGGGCGGCATCGTCGCGCCCTGAGTGACATCACGCTGAGTATCGAACCTGGCCAGCGAGTCCTCGTATTAGGCGCCTCCGGCTCGGGCAAGACCACCTTCGGTCTTGCCCTGGCCGGTTTGCTCCAGAGTCCTGATGACGGTGTGAGCACCGGATCTCTAGAAGTATCGGGATCCAGTCGCGTGGGACTCGTGCTGCAACAACCCGAAGACCAAACAGTCATGTCCAGGCTCCATGACGATGTTGCGTTTGGCTTAGAAAACACCGGGGTTGATCCAGCCGTGATGCAACCCGTAATTGATCAGGCGCTGGGTGATGTCTCAATCGATATGCCGGGGGATCACCCCACCCGCCACCTCTCTGGCGGTCAGCGCCAACGGGTGACGCTGGCAGGCGCACTAGCGATGACACCAGGCTTATTGGTTCTTGATGAACCCACTAGCGCTCTGGATCCCAACGGCGTTCGCGAGGTCATCTCTGCGGTAAGCGACCTAGCTCAGGATCGAAGTACCACGCTGGTAATTATTGACCACACCCCGTCGCACTGGTGGGGTCTTATCGATACGGTCATCACGCTTGCTGACGGGCACGTGGTTTCGATAACCCAGGCGCCACAGAGTGCCGAGGTCCCGCAGGAGCGAAAGGCACCACGTGCCGTTGTCTCAGAGGGCCTGCGAACTAAGGGTTCTGCTACTGATGCCCTTGTCGCCGATGACGTGATCACCAGCAGGGATGGGACTACGCCCCTGGGTGATGCCCATTGCCTGCACGTGAACCCCGGCGAAATCCTTGCCATTACTGGCCCTAATGGTTCGGGCAAGACAACACTGGCGATGACTCTTGCTGGAGTACTGCGCCCTCATGCGGGCAGCGTGACCTGGGGCCGTGACCTGCATGACGCCACCTCGAAAGAACTTGCCGCAATAGTGGGCGTCGTTCCTCAAAATCCGGCACACCTTTTTAGGGCCTCTCGGGTGGACGCAGAAATTGCGAGTGTGGTCGGTGCGGCACGCGCCGAGCGTGTTTTACAAGAGTGGGGGCTTTCGGGGCTGGCGAATGCGCACCCACTGAGCTTGAGCGGTGGGGAGAAACGTCGACTCGGGTTGGCTGTGGCCACGGCGGCTTCGCCAAAACTATTAGTTCTTGATGAACCCAGCCAATCGTTGGATGATGCCTCCTGGCATCTTCTGATCTCCCAGATACGAGCTCTTCAGCAATCCGGGGTAGCCATTGTGATGGCCACACACGACCTTGCCTTGGTCGAAGCTCTGCAGGCTCGCAGCTATGAACTGACCCGTGTTGAGGCGGACTCTGTCCCCCCACCCGCGGCGGCCTCGCCATCGCCGCTTGCTCGTGCCAACCCGCTGGCTCTCGTGGCTGCCGCACTCATGCCAGCGGTGGCGTTGCTGTCCACCCTGGATGTGGTTTCTGCCTCCGTTGCGCTGGGGTGTGTGGCCTTGTTGATGATCGTGATGCGACCGCACATTCCCCGATGGGGTGTGCGCTTGGCTCCGATTGGGCTAGCGGCTCTCTTGTCCGGCGTGACCATTGCCCTGTATGGGCAAAGCTCTGGTGAGGTGTTGTGGGCGTGGTGGCTGGTCAGCATTTCCCAGGGTTCGCTCACCCTTGCTCTGGCCACCACGCTGCGCATTCTGGCGATCGGCGTCCCCGCCGTTGTGGTTCTTTCCCGAGTGGATGCCACCCGTTTTGCCGATGCGCTCACACAGCAAGCGAAAGCGCCAGAAAATTTCGTCCTGGGTGCGCTGGCTGCCCTTCGCTTACTCGATGTGGTGAGTTCCGATCGTGAAATTCGAGGCTGGATGATGCGTGCCAGGGGTGTCGGCGATGGTTCTGCACTGCGTCATGCTGTGGGCACCGTGGTGGGGATCTTGGTCAGTGCGCTCTCGCGTTCCGAAACGCTGGCCCTCGCGATGCAGGCCCGCGGCTTTGCTGCTCAGCGCACCCGAACTCACTATCGCCAGTCTCGATGGACCCTCAGCGACACCTGGTGGGTCATCGGCGGTGCTGCCATTGGCGTTCTTTCCGTTTTCGTCGCGGTGATGACAGGAGCATTTAATGCCGTCCTCGCCTAAGCCCATCATTACGTTGATCGATGGTCGATCCGGTGCGGGTAAAACTCACTACGCGGCTTCGCTAGCGAGCGCCCGTGGCGGGCAGGTAGTGAGCCTGGATGAGGTGTATCCCGGGTGGGATGGGTTAGACGCCGGCAGCTGGCATATCTACACACAGGTTCTGCTTCCGATTTCTCAGGGACTACCTGCTCGCTACCAACGCTGGGATTGGGCTACCCATTCACCGGGTGAGTGGGTCACGATCGCGCACGACACCGAGTTAATCGTGGAAGGTTGTGGTGCCATTCGCCGGGAATCATTACCCCTTGCCAGCGTGAGTGTCTATTTAGATGCGCCTGAGCAGGTGCGACACGAGCGCGCTGTGCAACGCGACGGGGAGCGCTTTGAGGCACAGTGGCAACGATGGGCGTTGCAAGAACAACGCTTTTTGATGATTCACCACAGCGATCGCATCGCTGACAAAGTGGAAAAAATTGGGGTGAGTAACGGGGCTTGAACCCGCGGCCTCCTGGACCACAACCAGGCGCTCTACCAACTGAGCTATACCCACCATGGTTATCTTGCGTGCAGATAACTCTTCCAGTGTATTACAGGTGTTCGGCCCATTCGTCAGTAATGGACTCTCGAATCTTTTTTACCGCAGTTGTTTCGGGACCCGGCGCATCGACGAAGACAGCCTGACGGTAATAAGCAAGTTCGCGGATGGATTCGAGAATGTCGGCTAAAGCTCGGTGCCCACCTTTTTTGTCGGGGGAGTGGAAGTAGGACTTGGGGTACCAGTGCTTGGACAGTTCTTTCACCGTAGAGACATCAATGTTGCGGTAGTGAAGGTGCTCATGGAGCAGTGGTAACTCTTTTTGAAGGAACATGCGATCGGTTCCCACAGTATTACCGGCCAGAGGAGCCACGCCCGCTTCGGGCACATAGTTCTTCACGTAGTCCAGGAGCACACTTTGGGCTTCCTCCAGGCTCATGCCCGAATCTAATTCGGTGATGAGTCCACTGGTCGTGTGCATATCGCGAACAAAATCTCCCATGGAATCCAGTGCTGCCTGAGGAGGCTTGATGACTAGGTCCACTCCGGGGTGGAGGACGTTGAGGTCATAGTCGGTGATAACGACCGCAACCTCGACGAGCACATCGACTTCAGGGTTGAGCCCCGTCATTTCGCAATCGATCCACACCAAACGGTCATTACTGGGAGATGCCATTGGGGCAGTCTAGCGTTTGCCTCCCACATCCTGGCGGTGAGCAACAGCTCCATCGTCACTCTCGCATAGTCGACTCTTAGAATTTTCACCGGGGGATATCAGCTGGTGCCAAGACAGTGGCTGACATACTGGCTACGTTGATTTTCCCCACCAGAGAGACATATCTGTGAAGACTCGAACTAAGGTCATAATCGGCGTAGTCGCCGCTGTCGCTGTCATCGGCGCCGGAGCCGGTATCGCCGCAAGTTTTGCCCCGTCCACCGAGGGCACCTTCCTGACCGAGGAAGTTCAGATCAGAGACGTTGACGTGACGGTTGCCGCGTCGGGTTCGGTGAGCCCGAGCAAAGAGCTGGGTCTTCAGTTCCCTGCGGCCGCCACCGCTACGTTGGAAACCCTCTTGGTGTCTGTGGGAGACACGGTGAGCGAGGGGCAGGTTCTCGCAAGCCTCAACACGAGTTCCCTCCAGGCCGCGGTTGTCGCTGCCGAAGCGTCTGTTGCCTCAGCCCTGTCTGCGGTAGCTAATGCCGAAACCTCGGGTGACTCAGCCAGGCAAGCCATTTCGGCTGCTGATCAAGCGATTACCGCTGCTGATTTAGCCATTGAAAACGTGGTGGATCAGTACCCCTCCACGGCATACCCTCAGCCCAACGACCACATAGCGTTACTCCAAGCGCAAAAGCAGAAAGTTACGGCAGAGGCTTCATTGGAGACGGCGAGGCGTCAGCTTGAGGCTTATGTCCCCTTGAAAGCCTCTGCTCAGGCTTCTCTGCGATCAGCTCAGGCATCCCTGGACTCCGCGAACGTCAACCTAGCCAACGCCACCATGACGGCACCCTTTGCGGGCACCATTGTGGCCATTGCCTCGGAACTGGGCGAGCCTATTGGGACTACGTCTGTGGGCACGCAGGGGACCTCTGGATTTATTGTCTTAGCCGCGATCGATGAGTTCGTTGTTAAAGCCGATTTTGCGGAATCCGAAGTGGTGGGCATCACCGAAGGCCAGTCAGTGCGACTGGAATTTGATGCTATTCCTGATGAAGTTCGCGACGGAATAGTCACCGAAGTGGCGCTTTTTGGAAGCGTGGATCTCACGGGATCCTCCCTGACAACCTATGAAGTCACCATTAGCGTTCCCAATGCTCCTCAGGGCTTGCGTGCAGGAATGACCGCCCAAGCAAGTATCACCACTGAAGAGCGCCTCGGGGTCGTCGCAGCTCCGGTCACCGCTCTGATCGAACAGGGCGATGGCTACATCGTTCAGGTGGAAGATGCTGAGGGCGCTATTCGCTCCCTCCCGGTAGACATTGGGATTCGCGGTGGCTACTACGTGGAGATCATTTCCGGTCTCGAGGCTGGCGATCGGGTTGTGACTGGCTCTGATGGAACGCTTCCCGCCACGGGTGCCGGCGGCTTTGGGGGACCACCTGAGGGCGTGAGAGAGAACAATGACTGATCTCGTTGTTGAGCTCAACAACGTTCGACGCGAGTACCAAACCGGTGAGGTTCCCACTGTCGCGTTAGCGGGGGTGAGCCTGAAGGTAGAGCGTGGTGAATTTGTTGCCATCGTGGGCCCCTCTGGTTCGGGTAAATCGACGCTGATGAACCTCATCGGCTGTTTGGACCGTCCCACCGCGGGTAGCGTCAAGATTTCGGGTAAAGATATCTCCACTCTGGATGACAACGAATTGACTGCGTTGCGCTCCAAGGCCATCGGGTTCGTGTTTCAACAGTTTCAGCTTCTGCCCTTGACTTCGGCCGTGGACAATGTTGCTACCCCGCTGTTGTATCAGGGCCTACGGCCCGCTGAAGCGCGTCGCCGTGCTGCTGCAATGCTGTCTCGCTTAGGGCTGGGGGACCGGCTTGATTTTGACCGCGGCCGACTCTCGGGTGGTCAACAACAGCGGGTGGCGATTTCTCGGGCACTCGTGACGAACCCGGATCTAGTTCTTGCCGATGAGCCCACGGGGGCACTGGATACCAGCTCGGGAGCTGCGGTGATGGACGTGTTCAAGGAAATGAACGCCGAAGGACGCACCATTGTGCTGATTACCCACGATTTAGAGGTCGCAGCCGCAGCGAATCGACGAATCTATATTCGCGATGGCCTGATTGAGCGAGACGAAGCCGATAGTTTGGCGGGTGCTCGATGAATCTATGGCTTACGTTCCGACTGTCACTGTCCCGCATAGCAGCGGCCAAGGTGCGTTCCGCGTTGACCATGCTCGGCATCATCATTGGTGTCGGGGCTGTGGTGGCGCTCACCGCAGTAGGCCAGGGTGCCCAACAGGGCATTGATGATTCCTTAGCCTCGCTGGGTGCTAACCAAATCACCGTGTCGGCCACCACGGCGACGGGTCTGGAAGAAAAAGATGCCGAGGCCATTGCACAGATTGAAGGGGTGCTTCAGGTAAGCACCCAGGTGCGTTCCAGCGGCACGGCCACCTATGGCGCCGAGTCCGTCAGCGTGGGCATCCAGGGTGTTTCTGCCACTCATGTTGATTTAGCAAACCCTGATGTCGCGATTGGCTCTTTCTTGCCGAGTGCTCCGGGCTTGCAAAACACCCGAAGCATCGTGGTCTCTGCTGAAGGTGCGGCTGATCTTGGTTTTAGCGAAGAATCCATTGGTGACCAGCTTCGCCTTGACGGGGTGGCGTTTACCATCGTGGGCGTTCTTGATGATGCCGATGGTTTTGGCGCAGGAGCCAATGTCTACATCACCCAAGACGCAGCGCGGGCGCTGTTTTCCAAGTCGCCTTACCTCTCGGCGATTAGCATCCAAGCCATCTCGCAAGAGGCGGTGTCTCCTGTGGAATATCGGGTTGAGCAATTCCTGCGCTATTCGAAGGGCGTGACCGAAGACGACAAAGCAACCTTTTCCATCTTTAACCAGGCAGCCCTCCAGGACACCATTAAAACCGTCACGGGAACGCTGGGAATCCTGATTACCGGTATTGCCGGTATCTCCTTGGTGGTCGGTGGTATCGGAATTATGAACATCATGCTGGTCTCGGTGCGCGAGCGCACCCGAGAAATTGGTGTGCGCAGGGCCATTGGAGCCAGGCAATCTCAGATTCTGACCCAGTTCCTCATGGAAGCCGTGGTGCTCTCGCTTCTGGGTGGGTTTATTGGCCTGGTTATTGGCCAGTTGGCGTCCTTAGCCTTCGCCAACTTAGGCGGATGGGACTTCTTCATCGACCCGGGCACCGTGGTGGTCGCGATGGGCTTTAGCGCGTTGGTGGGTGTGGTCTTTGGAGTGTGGCCAGCACGAACCGCCTCCAAGCTTCAGCCGGTGGATGCTCTTCGCTTCGAATAACGCTGCTGGGATTTAGTGCTAGACATCCAGCGTGATGCTGGGGGCATTTTTACAAGAAGTGGTGGACCTGATCGCCATTCTGGGTGCGCTCCGAGCGGTGCGGGAGCGAAAAAGCTGAACCCTCTGAATCCTCGAAGGCAGGGCGCCCAATTTCCTTTCTGGTTCACATCCTTACTGGAAGGATCGACGCCGAGCGGCTCGACCTTGAGAGCACGAGGTTCTGGAAAAATTCATTACCAAATCTCTCCACCCACTCGCGGGCAACAGCCTTAGCCTAATCAGAGCCCCGCACCCAGGCCGCCGCTGAGGCGGCCGTGGAATTCGGTGGTTTCTTCATTCATGCCCACCAGGATCACTCGTTTGCCGTGGTGTTCATACTTAGTCACGATGGCATCCAGCGCCGCCACCGTGGAGGCATCCCAAATATGGGATTCGGACATGTCGATAATCACGCGCTCGGGGTCTTCTGCGTAGTCAAATTGAGTGGTCAGGTCATTACTTGAAGCGAAGAATAATTCTCCATTGACCGCGTAGTGGGCGGTCGGAACTTGCTCGTCCTCGGGCAAGGTTCGCGTCACGGTGACAAAGTGGGCCACTCGTCTGGCAAAGAGGACCATTGCCACCAACACCCCGGCAATCACGCCAATGGCCAGATTGTGGGTCAGTACGACGATGACCACGGTCGAAACCATGACCGAGGTTTCGCTCTTGGGCATCTGCTTGAGGGTGGAAGGGCGAATGCTGTGCCAATCAAAGGTGGCCACAGAGACCATAATCATGACCGCCACCAAGGCGGCCATGGGAATCATGGCCACCCAATCTCCCAGGCCCACCACCAAAATCAGCAGGAAAACCCCAGCGAAGAAGGTGGAAATTCGTGTTCTGGCGCCCGAGGCCTTCACGTTGATCATGGTTTGACCGATCATGGCGCAACCACCCATACCGCCAAAGAAACCGGAGAACACGTTGGCGACACCTTGGGCCCAGGCCTCCCTGGTTTTGCGCGAGTGGGTGTCGGTGACTTCATCAACCAGTTTCGCGGTCAAGAGTGATTCCAGTAGGCCCACCACCGCCATAGCGGCGGCATAGGGCGCGATGATTCTCAAGGTTTCCCACGTCAGAGGAATACTGGGGATCAACAGCTCTGGCAAGCTCTGGGGCAATTCGCCCTCATCGCCCACGGTAGGGACGACCAACGCCATGGTCACCACGACTGCCGTGATGAGCAAAATGGACACCAACGGCGCGGGGATGACCTTGGTGATGCGCGGCATCACAATCATGATCAACAACCCTGCGGCGACTAGGGGATACACCAGCCACGGGACCCCAACGAGGTGGGGTAGTTGGGCGGTGAAGATCAAAATCGCTAAGGCGTTGACAAAGCCGACCATCACGCTGCGGGGAATGAACCGCATGAGTTTCGCCACACCCAATAACGCCAAGATAATTTGAAACAGACCGCCCAAAATCACTGTGGCCAGGAAATAATCCATCCCGTATTCGCGTGCTACGGGGGCAATAACCAAGGCGATGGCTCCCGTGGCGGCGGTAATCATCGCAGGGCGACCGCCCAAAAAGGCAATGGACACCGCCATGATGAAGGACGAAAACAACCCCACGCGTGGGTCAACACCGGCAATGATGGAAAAAGAAATAGCTTCAGGAATTAGCGCCAGCGCCACGACAAGTCCAGCCAGTACCTCTTTAGTGAGCAGACGAGGGCTGCGCAGGGCATCAAGGACGGAAGGCTTTGCCTTGTAGCGATTACGATCGTCATCGGACATGCGAAGAATAGACATAGGGAAACTCCCAGAGGGTGGACGCTCTCGGTGCGAAAGCTAGGGACATCTTTGTGGTGCACCAACACGCAATATCCCAACACAAGCCAAAAAATCAGTGGCATTAAGTCCGGAGTCGAACTGGATACTCCCTCAGACTACCCGAGGGTTGAGCGCGCGGGGGAAAGGCTCCCGCTTCCAGCACCATAGGGAAGGATGGGACGCATGACAGTGATGCTGAGTAAGCCCTATCTCATCTTCGTGGGGGAAGAAACGAACCCCGTGTATGCCAAGACCGGAGCAGGATTAGTCCAGTGGGATCGTGAGAACTGTGTGGGCCAGCTTCGCCTCACTGAGGACGCTGTTGATCTGGGTGTACCCGAGTGCAGTGTGGAAGAGGCGCTGAAGCAAGGAGCAAAAACGTTGGTCCTTGGCATCGCTGTGGTGGGAGGACGAATCCCCACGGCGATGATGAGCGTTATTGAAGACGCGCTATCCCGAGGGCTTGATGTTGCCTCGGGCATGCATGACCGTTTGGGCGATATGCCCGCTGTGCGGGAACTCGCGCAGCGCTCTGGAGCGAAGTTGATTGACGTGCGGGTGCCACCAGCAGATATTCCTATTGCCCGGGGCGTCAAGCGCGCGGGGAAAAGATTGCTCACCGTGGGCACCGATTGTGCTTTGGGAAAGAAATACACAGCGCTGGCCTTGGCAGCCGCGATGCGTGATCGCGGTATGGATGCCACTTTTCGCGCCACCGGCCAAACGGGCATTCTTATTGCAGGATCTGGGATTCCCATTGATGCTGTCGTGTCGGATTTTGTTGCGGGGGCAGCGGAAACTCTCTCACCTGATGCACCTGAGCACCACTGGGACATTGTTGAAGGACAAGGCGGGATTGTGCACCCTGCATATGCCGCTGTCAGCATGGGGTTGCTGATGGGGACTCAACCAGATGCGTTTGTGGTCTGCACCGATGCCACCCGGTCCCACATTGTGGGCTGGCCCGATTTTCCTGTGCCCAGTATTCAGCGTGTCATTGACATCACTATCTCGCTGGGCCAGACCGTCAATCCCGACATTCGGTGTGTGGGAATCAGTGCCAACACCTCTAGCCTTCCCGCAGATCAGCGAGCCACCTACCGCCAGAAACTATCGGATGACTTCGGTCTTCCGTGTGTAGACCCTCTCGATGGCGGCGTCGAAGCGCTTGTCGACTTTATCGCGGGAGAATTTCCCCATGAAGCTTGAGGTCTCGCAGCACTCCTTGCCCCTATCTAAGCCTTTTTCGATTACGGGCCACACCTTTACTCACCTCAACACCGTGTGGGTCACACTCGAAGAAGAAGGGTTCGTGGGCCTAGGTGAAGGCACGGGTTCGTATTACCTTGGTGAAGACCCGACGACTATTTCTCGCCAGATTGAAGAGGTTCGCTCCGAGATCGAAGCGGGAATTACGCCAGAGCACGTGCAGTCTTTACTTCCTCGCGGAGGCGCCAGAAACGCTGTGGACTGCGCGCTGTGGGATCTTGCGTGTAAGCAACAATCTCAATCTATTTGGCAGCTACTCGAGATCGAACCCCACGAACTAGTGACCGTGGCCACCATCGGTGTCGCCACGGCGGAGGAAATGGCCGCTCGGGCCAGTGCGTGGGCACAGTATCCCGCTTTGAAAATAAAGTTAGATAATGATTCGCCGCTGGACAAGGTGGGTGCTATTCGCCAAGCGCGGCCAGATGCCTCGCTCGTGATTGATGTCAACCAAGGCTGGAGCATGGCGGAACTAGTGACCTATGCCCCAGCGATGGCAGCCTTAGGGGTAGAGATGATTGAGCAGCCACTGGCCCGTGGCGGCGATGATGAGCTTCGCGGTTATGACTCACCGGTCCCTCTGGGGGCGGATGAGAGCTGTCTGGGGTTAGCTGACCTTGAGCAAGCATGCGAGAAATACGACGTGATCAATATCAAGTTGGATAAATGTGGTGGTTTGAGCGAGGCCCTGGCGATTGTGGATCGAGCCCGTGAGCTGGGGAAAAAACTCATGGTGGGGAACATGACCGGTAGCTCACTTTCCATGGCCCCGTCTTCGGTGATCGGCCAGTGGTGTGATTTCGTGGACATCGATGGTCCGCTCTTGCTGGAGCGCGATATTGAGCATGGCCTGGCATACCGTGCAGGCGGGTTGGTGGGGCTGCCCACCCCCGAGTTGTGGGGTTAGTGTGTCTCAGGTTCTCATCACTAGCGTTACTGCGTACCCTGTCCTGACCAACACTCACAGCCAGGAGGTGACCCCGTGAACGATCCGCTATCACTGGTGCTCGTGGCCCTCGAGGGTATTGGCGTGCTTGCTTTTGCGCTGTCGGGAATCCTGGCTGGTGCCCGCAAACAATTAGATGTGGTCGGCGTTGCCGTAATTGCCTTCCTCACTGCCTTTGGCGGGGGAACTTTGCGGGATATTTTGCTCGATCGGGGGCCGTTTTTCTGGGTCGCTAACGAAGGCTGGGTGATTGCGGTATTGGTGCTGGCTATTGCCGTTCCGGTCGTGCTGCGCTCCAATCACATTGAGCTCACCCATCGGGCCATGCAATGGCCTGATGCTCTGGGACTTGGCCTGTTTGCCGCCTCCGGAACACAAATTGCTTTGGACAGTGGCGCAAGCCCCTTGGTGGCAACCCTGATGGGAGTGGTGAGCGCAGCGTTTGGGGGAATGATTCGAGATATTTTGATTAACGAAATTCCCTGGGTGGTCTCGAGCTTCCAGCTCTATGCCTTATTAGCTTTTCTCGGTGGCTGGCTGGTGTGGGGGCTCGGGGTTCTCGGAGCTACTCCAGTGCTCGCCGTTTCGCTGGGAGCGGGCGGGACCATCGCTCTCAGAATGTTGGCGATTGCCTTCAACTGGCGTTTGCCTGCGTGGCGTTTGGGAACCTAGGCCAGAAGCGCCTGAGGTACAGCAGAGCTAGAAGGTTCGCATCGGAAAATGGTCTCACTATCTCTTTGGTGAGAAAACCTACTTAGTTCCTAGCCTCGGCGCTAAATCACTCTTGGCCTGGCAAGTTTTTGCCGTGTCACTTTTGAGCTAAAGAGTCCTGAGTTCCATAATCCGTGACTCCCACGCCTAAGGTGTGGAAGTCACGGATTTACTCGCCTGTACACTTCTGTTTGCGGGCTTTGTGCCCCGAGCCCTCGTAGCTCAGCGGATAGAGCAGAAGACTTCTAATCTTTTGGCCGCAGGTTCGACTCCTGCCGAGGGCGCAAGTGAATAGCCGAGAAACTTGCCAAAGGAATTAGAAAAGTTGAATCGGGGCGCTACCAAGTGCGCTACACCGGCCCAGATGGCAGGAGGTACTCAGGCGGAACCTTCACCCGCAAGCTGGATGCAGAGCGCGCGCTGGCGAGGCTCACTGTTAAGACTGAGACCGAGGTGGACAAGGGAAGCTGGAAGCCACCGAGGAAGGCCAGCGATCCTGGACCAAACCCAAAGACCCTCACACTGCGCCAGCTGTCCGAGGAGTGGATTAGCTCTCGGGTGGACCGGCAAGGTAGGCCCCTGGCTCCCAAGACTGTGGAGCTCTATCGGAGGCTAGTGGATAGCCCGCTGCGGGAATTCGGGGACCAGCCGATCCAGCAGATTCACTCGGAGGCGGTCCAGGCGTGGTGGAACCGTGGGGAATTCGGTACCGCTCGGACCAGCCTGCGACGGAACAATGATTGATGGGCAATGTTCGCAGTCGCCACCGATGGATTTGCCTGACCTCTAATTTAGTGGGGTAGCTTCATATCGCATTAGGGTTGAACGACGCCTTCTTGCTGCCGATAGCTCTTGCTCAAACTCAGCCCCGCCCGATAGAAAGCTCATAAATACATGTCTCAAGCAACTGGTCAGTTTCTAAATCCTCTTCGTTTACCGCTGATTATCGGGGTCGCGATTGCCGCCGTGGCTGGGATCGTGGTAGCGATCTTCGTTTTCGTCTCCCCCTCCACCGAGGAATCCCCCTCCACCGAGGAATCCACTTCGGTCGACCCATGCTTAGCTGAGGGAAATGTGTTCTTAGAGTCGGTTGATATGGAAGCGATTGATGGAATGGAGAGAATCGAGGGTGTCCTGCACGTCAGCACCCAGCTTATGGATGAGCAGGACGGTTGTGTCGATCCGTGGCCATTGACCACAACGAGTGGAGAACTGGTGTGCCTCGACAAGGGCCTAGGTTCTGAGGTTTTTTGGTCTACGCTCTCTGACGCTGACGTGGAGAGATGGTACGGGGTCAACGATGCTGCGCTCGCGTGGGCCTACTTTGATATCAATTTGATTCGGAAGGATGCCCCCGAGGGTAGTGCTGAACTAAAGGTCGACTTGGAGCCGCTCTTGAAGCTGGGTCTGAGCCTGTGTGGGAACCCAGACCTCATTATCGCTGAGAGAGGTGAAGGTGATTACGACCCGTGCTTAACTGAGTCAAATTTCTTGCGTATGGATGAGCAGGACGGTTGTGTCGATCCGTGGCCATTGACCACAACGAGTGGACAACTGACGTGCTTCGAAACGCGCACAGAAGCTTTTCATATTGTTTGGGACACGTACGCGTACACCGACGTCGGTGACAGGCCCAAATGGTACGCGCTGAACGATGCTGCAATCGCTGCGGCTCCGGCCTTTGATTTCTTGGATATCGATCTGATTCGGAAGGACGATCCTGATGGTATCGATGGATCAAAGGTCGACTTGGAGCCGCTCCTGAAGCTCGGTCTGAGCCTGTGTGAGAATATCTAGCAGTAGCCACAGTGGGACTCCTTTTTGGAACTCCTTTGTCTCAATTCCGCCGACGTTCGCCTGTGTCGGAAAACCCCTTAAAAACGGAGAAGTCAAGGGGTAACGCCGGAGGCTAAGGGAACCGAATAGGGTTCAAATCCCTCCGTCTCCGCTTTAGATTCCGCTTTTTCAACGGTAGGGCTTAGAATTATGGTCCGATTTTGGCATGCTGGAAGTTCAGGGGGATAACGTGACAAATTATGACGCAAACGAAGAGGCAAATTCTCACCTTTCGTCAGATCCGGCGAAGTCAAGGAGCCCTTTTCTGAGGGTCGCGGGTTTCTCCTCTCTTAGTTTCGTTCTCGGTGCCGCGCTAACTGTTGGATTCTTTGTAACTACCAGTTCGCCTCAAACATCTGCTGCAATAATTCAAAACCCAAGCTCGGAAGAGCTAGAGCAGTCGAACGCTTCAGCTGAAGTGGATGACGGCGAGGAGCCAATTGAAAGTGCGACTGCCGACAGCGATGAAGATAAGACCGAGGACCATGAGGGCGACTCAACAATTTCTGAATCGGTTCTAGAATCAGGAACTGTCTCGGGATTTCCCGAGGACAAACTTGATGCGGCATATGAGCTGGCAGCTAAAATGCGAGGTTCTGTTGTCCAGGTTTTCGACGAGGGTGGACTTGGCACCGGCTTTCTCGTAGCGCCGAATGTAATCGCTACAAACGATCATGTGATTAGTTCGATGATTGAAACCGAGATTTACGTCAGAACAATTGATGGAGAAGTGATGACCGGCGAACTAATCGGCACAGATTGGTATGGCGACGTTGCTTTTGTGCGATTGCCCGCGCCAATTGATGCAGAAATCTTCCAGATAAGCAGGGAATTGGTCGAAGTCGGTGAGCCAGTGGTCGCAGTCGGACATCCGGGACTGATTGGAAACTGGGTCACCCTGGCGGGAGTAGTTGCGCACGTCACAACAGAGTACTCGGGATATGAATTAAGTCGGAAGTATCGTGCTGTTGAAACTACTTTACCTACTTCACCCGGATCGAGCGGGAGTGCAATAACGCGTCTCGACGGAGTCGTTGTGGCAATTCACTCACGGAAGTCAGGGGGCCCTGGCGGGATCAAATGGGATTGGAAACCCCTAGATGACGGTTTCCCACATACTCACTTCCCCAGGACGGACGACGGCGGCGGGGTATCTTCTGCCTCGATTATTCGCGCTGCAGGGGAATTCGGTGTGGAACTCCAGTTGGTCGATTAAACAAAAGAGGATAGTTGTACCCCGCCCCGTATTGATGCCGGAGAGGTGCTGTAGCTCTCGGCGTGTGCAAAACTCCAGGGTTTGCCCGCTTCTTGCCCAGAAACGCGGGGATTGTCTCTTTCTGACCAAAAACTTTTCAAACGCGGGTATTTAGACAACCCTGGGCTACGGGGTGTTCTGTCTAT